>Ga0115562_1001048_pt1 | contig 20637 bp, 20 predicted proteins | sample COGITO_mtgs_1105_6_FD_87200 | JGI IMG/M metagenome (GOLD analysis project Ga0115562, IMG submission 87200) | Pelagic marine microbial communities from North Sea - COGITO_mtgs_110516 | ecosystem: Environmental > Aquatic > Marine > Epipelagic | place: Germany:Helgoland, sampling site Kabeltonne...
CCAGAAACAACTTGTCCGCGGCCTGACGTTTGGCGCGGTGAAATAAGGAACCTGAGATATGGGACAAATCCAACTTAAACAGGTGACCAAGTCTTTTGGCGATGTGCAGGTCATTCCACCCCTTGATCTGACAATCCAAGATGGCGAATTCACCGTCTTCGTCGGTCCTTCGGGTTGCGGCAAATCTACGCTCTTGCGTTTGATTGCGGGACTTGAGGATATCACATCCGGCCATATCGAGATCGACGGCAAAGATGCCACTGATCTGGTTCCTGCCAAACGCGGCCTTGCGATGGTGTTTCAGTCCTATGCGCTTTACCCGCATATGTCGGTGCGCAAAAACATCGCGTTTCCTTTGCGGATGGCCAAGATGGAGCAAGCCGAGATTGACCGTCGCGTCAATGCAGCCGCCGAGGTGCTAAACCTCGCCGACTACATCGATCGCAAGCCAGGTCAGTTGTCGGGCGGACAGCGTCAACGTGTGGCTATTGGCCGTGCGATTGTGCGTGAACCTTCTGCCTTCTTGTTTGACGAACCATTGTCCAACCTTGATGCCGCCCTGCGTGTAGGCATGCGGATGGAGATTTCCGAGCTGCACAAAAAGCTAGCGACAACTATGGTATATGTGACCCATGACCAAGTCGAAGCCATGACAATGGCCGATAAGATTGTTGTCTTGCATGCCGGTGTGATCGAGCAAGTCGGTTCACCACTTGAGCTTTACCGTAGGCCACGCAACACCTTTGTAGCTGGCTTCATCGGGTCGCCCAAAATGAACCTGATTATTGGCCAAGAGGCTGCAAAGCACGATGCCACAACAATCGGTATTCGTCCCGAGCACATTGATGTGGTCGAAAGCAATGGAATGTGGAGCGGGACAGTTGGCGTCGCCGAGCATCTGGGCTCTGACACGTTCTTCCACATCCACAACACTGGTTTGACAGACATGATCACAGTGCGTGCGATTGGCGATGTAAGCCTTAAGCACGGCGATACGATCCAACTGAACCCGCGCTTGGAAGAACTTCACAGATTTGATGCTGATGGCCTGCGGATCGACTGATGCGACTAGACGGCAAAACCGCGTTGATAACGGGGGCAGCCCGTGGCATAGGGCTGGCCTTCGCCAAGGCCTATGTGGCCGAGGGTGCGCGCGTTGCTATTGCCGACATCAATCTTGAAGCTGCCCAAAAGGCGGCGGTAAACATCGGCGAAGCGGCAATCGCAATCAAAATGGATGTTTCAGATCAAGCCAGCATTGATGCTGGCCTTGCCACCGCGATCAATGCGCTAGGCCAAGTTGATATTTTGATCAACAATGCAGCCATTTTTACGGCAGCCCCTATCGCCGAGATCACCCTTGCCGACTATCAACGGGTTTTCGACATCAACGTAAGTGGGACACTCTTTACGCTCCAGGCCGTTGCTAACCACATGATCGAAAACGGGATCAAAGGGCGGATCATCAATATGGCGTCTCAGGCCGGCAGACGCGGTGAAAGCCTCGTCGCTGTTTACTGCGCCTCAAAGGCAGCGGTCATTAGTCTGACGCAATCTGCGGGCCTGAACCTGATCGCGCATGGCATCAATGTGAACGCCATTGCCCCCGGCGTCGTTGACGGCGAACACTGGGATGGGGTCGATGCATTCTTTGCCAAGCATGAAGGCAAAGCGCCTGGGCAAAAGAAGCAAGAAGTTGGCGATGCCGTACCTTTTGGCCGGATGGGAACAGCGGAAGATTTAACGGGAATGGCCGTCTTTCTAGCAAGCGACGATGCAGCATATATTGTCGCCCAAACCTATAATGTGGATGGCGGAAATTGGATGAGCTAATGAATATCCAGACAAAACAAAGCAGTGTCGTCGCGCTTAGCGACGAGACACTCTCTATGCTGCCTGACACGATCGCACGTCCAACGTATGATCGTTCTGCTTTGTCTGCTGGCATTGTCCACATTGGGCTGGGCAACTTTCACCGTGCGCATCAGGCGTGGTATTTGCATAGGCTGATGCAACAAGGCCACGGCCTTGACTGGGCGATCATCGGTGCCGGTGTCCGCGCAGGTGACGCGGCCCAACGCGACAGACTGGCGGCCCAAGACAATCTGACCACACTGATCGAGCTGGATCCTGCAAGTACACGCGCTGAAGTCATCGGCTCTATGATCGGCTTCGCACCGGTCCAAGACGACAATGCCGCGCTCATCGCGCAGATGGCAGAACCCGCTATCAGGATCGTTGCGATGACGGTGACCGAAGGTGGGTACTACATCGAGGCCGCAACAAGTGGCTTTGATGCAGCCCATCCCGACATTCAGCACGACGCAGCAAACCCGCAAAAGCCCAAGACCGCTTTTGGGGCGATGATCGCAGCTTTGCGCCAAAGACGAGCCGCCGGGCATGGTCCATTCACTTGTATGTCTTGCGACAATTTGCAGGGCAACGGCGCTATACTGCGCCAGACTGTTCTATCACTGGCGCGCATGTCTGATCCAGATCTTGCTGATTGGATTGAGAGCAACTGCAGCTTCCCCAATTCAATGGTTGATTGTATTGTTCCTGCGACGGGTCAGAACGAGCTCGATCTGGCGCGCGGCCTTGGCATTGCTGATGCTGCCCCCGTGACACACGAGAATTTCCGCCAATGGGTCATCGAAGATGACTTTTGTGCCGGACGTCCCGCTTGGGAAAAAGTCGGTGCGACCATGACAGACGATGTCCATGATTTTGAAGCGATGAAAATCCGCGTTTTGAATGGAGGGCATCAGATCATCGCCAATGCAGGTGAGCTTTTGTCGATTGAAACCATCGCTGGCTGCATGGCAAACGATAAAATCCGTGCTTTGTTTGATAAGGTCGCGCGCCAAGAAATCTTGCCGCATCTCAAGGCTGTATCCGGAATGGAGCCCGAAGCTTATGTCGATTTGATCAAGCAACGCTTTGCCAATCCACGGATCGTGGACACGACGCGCCGTGTGGCCTTTGACGGGTCTTCACGGCATCCCGGCTTTATCATGCCGTCAATCCGCGACGGTCTGGCGGCAGGAATAACCGTCGCCGGTTTGGCACTGGTCGAGGCGATCTGGGCCCGCATGTGTGCTGGTGAGCGCGAAGATGGCAGCACGATCACACCCAATGATCCGTTTTGGGATCAGCTGAACGCGGCGGCACTTGCTGCGAAGACAACGCCGCAAACATGGTTGGATCAACGCCAGTATTTTGGTGAATTGGGTGACGATCCTGCCTTCTCGGATCAGTTCAGCGAGTGGCTGAAAATGCTTTGGAACGACGGGCTGAACGTCACGATTGATAGCTACCTTCAGGCTTAGGGAATGAAGGGGGCTTTTTAGCCCCCCTGCTCTGCCATCTGCTCTTCACGTTGCTTGCGCATAACGGCGCGCTTCGTGGTCAGTGATGCCGCAATTGTGCCTATCGTCACGATCCCAATCAGGATCGTCGACAGCGCGTTGATCTCGGGGCTGACACCTAACCGGATCGAACTGAAAACTTTGATCGGCAGCGTCGTGGCGGACGGTCCAGCAACGAATGACGCGATTACCAAATCATCCAACGAGAGCGTCAACGCCAGCAACCAACCCGAAATGACGGCCGGTGCGATGATGGGAAGCGTCACAAGGCGGAACGCCTCAAACGGTGTGCAACCAAGATCCAGTGCCGCCTCTTCGACCGATCTGTCAAAACTGACAAGCCGTGAACTGACGACCACAGAAACATAGCACATCGAGAACGTCGCGTGAGCGAGAACGATGGTAAAGAGCCCACGATCCAAACCAATCGAGATAAAGAGCAGCAATAGCGACAGGCCTGTAATCACTTCTGGCATCACCAGTGGTGCGTAAATCATGCCCGAAAACAGTGTGCGCCCATAAAACCGCCCACCGCGGACCAAGACATAGGCTCCCATCGTACCCAGCACCGTGGCAATGAGAGATGAGGCTAGGCCCACTTTGAACGTGACCCAAGCCGCATCCAAGAACGCTTCGTTCTGAAGCAATTCACCATACCATTTGGTCGAAAAGCCGCCCCAGACTGTCACCAGTTTGGATTCGTTGAAGCTATAGACGATGACCACAATCATCGGGATATAAAGAAAGGCAAACCCCAGCGTCAGCGAGGTTGCGTTGAACCATGTCAGCCGCCTCATGTCTCGGCCTCCATGACTTTTTGCTCGTTGCGCTGATACAGCACGATAGGAATGATCAGGATCAGCAACAGGATCACGGCCACCGCACCCGCCACGGGCCAATCACGGTTCGAGAAGAACTCTTCATAAAGCACTTTGCCGATCATCAGCGTATCTGAACCGCCCAGCAAGGATGGGATCACGAATTCGCCCAGTGCCGGAATGAAAACAAGGAAACAGCCAGCGATAATACCTGCCTTAGAGAGTGGGATAGTGATGCGCCAGAACGCTTCGGTTCGCGAACACCCAAGGTCCTCTGCGGCTTCCAGCAAGGATCCATCCAGCTTAATCAGCGTGGCGTAGATCGGCAGGATCATGAACGGGCAATAGGTGTAGACGATGCCGATATAGACAGCGACATTGGTGTTCAGGATCGTCAGAGGCTCATTGATCAAGCCGATCCACATAAGGAACTGGTTCAGCATCCCTTCTTGGCTGAGGATGCCAATCAGGGAATAGACCCGGATCAGAAAGCTGGTCCAAAACGGCAAGATCACCAAGAGCATCAGCGTTGGCTGCCATTCCTTAGGGGCGTTTGCCATGCCGTAGGCAATGGGAAAGCCGATCAGCAAGCAGATGAAGGTCGAGATAAAGGCGATCTGCAGACTGGAAAGATAGCTCTTCCAATAAAGGTCATCGGTTGCCAGGAACTCGAAGTTTTCGAAATCCAGGTGGGAAAAGAAATCTTTAGCCCCTACCCAGCCATCGGACAGTTCCAAGGTCGGTGTGTACGGCGGAATCGCCAATGCAATGTCGGACAGCGATATCTTAAAGACGATCAGGAATGGGACCAGAAACAGCGCCAGCAACCAAAAGTAAGGGACCGCAATCAGAGAGAAACGACGCCAGTTCATTAGTTGTCCAACACGATGCCGGCCGTGTCAGTCCATGACAGCCAAACCTCATCTTCCCACGTGAAGGGACGGCTTGCGCGCCTGCGCGAATTGGCGGCCTGGGCCTTGATGATCACGCCGTTCGGCAATTGCACATGATAGGTCGATAAATTTCCCAGATAGGCGATATCAAGCACCTTACCTTGCACAGCATTATGACGGTCAGTTGGTTTTTCGGATGAAATCGCTACCTTCTCTGGCCGGATTGCAAAACTGACTTTGCCATCACCCATCGGCTTTGAAGGTGTGCCAATGATCTCGGGCTGACCTTCGGCCCACGCAATCGAAACAGTGTTTCCTTGCACAGTTGCGTGACCTTCAATGATGTTCACGTCACCAATAAAGTCAGCCACATAGGTGCTGTTGGGGGCTTCATAGATGCGATCAGGTGTATCAACCTGCTTCAGCTTGCCATGATCCATAACAGCAACGCGGGACGCCACTGTCATAGCTTCTTCTTGATCGTGGGTAACAACCACAAAGGTGGTGCCCGTCTTTTCCTGAATATCCATCAGTTCAAACTGAGTGTCCTGACGCAGCTTTTTGTCTAGCGCGGATAGAGGCTCATCCAGCAATAGCAACTTGGGTGCCTTTGCAAGCGAACGAGCCAAGGCCACCCGCTGGCGTTGGCCACCCGAAATCTGATCGGGTTTGCGCTGACCAAACTTTTCTATCTGCACAAGGCGGAGCATTTCTTTCACCCGCGCATCAATCTGATCCTTGGGTAGTTTGTCACGCTTCAAGCCAAAGGCGATGTTGTCATAGACCGTCAGATGCGGGAACAGCGCATAAGACTGGAACATCATATTCACGCTGCGTTTGTTGGGGGGGATGGGCGAGATATCCTGACCATCCAGCATAATGGTGCCAGAGGTCGGCGTCTCAAACCCGGCAAGCATGCGCATCATCGTGGTCTTGCCGCAGCCTGAAGGCCCCAGCAGCGCAAAGAATTCTTTCTCGAAAATGTCGATACTCAGATCATCAATCGCAGTGAAGCTACCAAAGCGTTTGGTGACATTGCGGAATTGGATCAGAGGTTTCTGGTCTGGATCGTTCCAAGGCTCAAATGCGGTTTCGGGCATAGGTGTTACGGCCTCAGAGCTGTGTTTATCGAAATGCCCCGGCCTACGGTCAAGTAGGCCGGGGCTTTTTATTCTAGGTGCCCGACTTAATACGTGTCCACATCCGCGTGACGAAACGCTGTGCGCGCGCGTCATAAGGTGTGGTTGTATAAAGCGTCTCAAGTGTCACCGCATCAGGATAGATCGCCGGATCACCGATCACGTCTTCCACCAACAAAGCCTGAGAGGCCACATTGCCGTTTGCATAGTAAACGTAGTTAGAAGCAGCAGCCATGTTTTCAGCATCCAGAATGAAGTCCAAGAATGCGTGTGCACCTTCTGGGTTTGGCGCGTCCACTGGGATCGCCATTTGGTCAAACCACATCAAGGCACCTTCGACAGGAGCGTTGTAGGCAATCTCCACGCCATTGTCGGCTTCCCAGGCGCGGTCGCGTGATTGCAGGATGTCACCGGACCAGCCGAAAGCCACACAGATGTCACCATTGGCAAGTGCCGAGATATACTCAGAGCTGTGATACTTCTGCACGTAAGGGCGAATAGCCGCAAGGATGGGCTCTGCCTTTGCAAGTGTCTCTTCATCCTTCGCGTCCGGGTTTTCGCCGATATACTGCAAAGCGGCTGGGATCAGCTCTGTCGGCGCATCAAGAAAATGAACACCGCACTCGGCAAGCTTTTCCATATTCGCCGGATCAAAAACCAAATCAAGCGACGTAATCGGAGCATCTTCGCCCAATAACTCGGTCACTTTTCCGACGTTCACGCCAAGACCAGTGGTGCCCCACATGTAGTTGATCGAATACTGACCGCCGGGATCATATGTTTCAGTCCGCGCTTGGACGACATCCCAAAGGTTGCCAGAGTTGCTAAGCATGCTTGGATCAAGCTTTTGGAAAGCACCTGCGGAAATTTGGCGCTGAAGGAACGTCGCGGATGGCACGACAACGTCATAGCCGGACCCACCTGCAAGCAGTTTCGTTTCCAACACTTCGTTACTGTCAAAGACATCGTAGATAAGCTCGTACCCAGTCTCTTCTTCAAACTTTGTCAGCAACTCTTCGTCGATGTAATCTGACCAGTTGTAGACGCGCACTTCCTCTGCCCAGCCAGCTTGTGCTGTTAGCACCGCCGCCGCGAGAACAGTGCAATATTTCGTTTTGAGCATGTAAACCTCCGTTTGGATTCCTTGTGATTGCGATAAGCTTTGATGAAATATTAGCCGTTTGCAATCCTGTTGTCAGAATTTGATAGGTTTTGACAACCTAAAGGCTTTATGAAATCCCATATGCCTCGGAGGTAGGCGATCAAATGAACCAAATGGTCGGTAAAAAGCCAGAACATGAAACGATCTACCTTCGGGTAAAAGAGATGATTCTGTTCGGTGAGGTCGTTCCGGGGCAGCCTTTGACGATCCACGGTCTTGCTGATGCTATAGGGACCGGAGTGACCCCTGCACGCGAAGCAATTCGGCGGCTCACAGCAGAAGGTGCGCTTGTGACACGCGAGAATCGAAGAATCGAAGTGCCCGAGATGACACCGCACCGCCTCCAACAGATCGAGCTTGTGCGCCTAACAGTGGAGCCTGCACTGGCAGAGACAGCCTTTAGTCATTGTAAGTCAAATGATATCAATGAGTTAGAGCGTCTCGATGGGCTTGTTGATCTCGCCATAAAGGCGGGTGATATCCGCGGTTATCTGGAAGCCAATCACCGGTTTCATTTCCACCTATACGGCCTCGCCGATGCCCAAATTCTACATCGCATCGCCGAAACACTTTGGTTGCGCGTCGGCCCTTCGCTTCGTGTGGTTTGCGGGCGATATGGCACTGCCAATCTGGTGGATCATCACCGCGCCGCTACCCAGGCCTTGCGCAATGGCGACGCCACAGCCACCAGAGATGCAATTGCGCAAGACATTCGACAAGGCATGGAATTTGTCCGGCAAAGTACGCACGACTAGGGCACCATCGGGCACCCGCAGAACCACGATTGACTAACATCAATCTTTTGATCAAATTATCGACACCAGACCCCTTTCGTCCATTTTTCGCGCCGCAGGAGGCACCAATGTCACCAACGAACACCCCGCACTGGCAAGAGACGTTATCTGCCGAGTTCGCGGCCTATGCCAAAGGCGAAAAAATTGATGGTGTCGAATGCATTGTTCCGGATTTGGTGGGCACTTCACGTGGCAAGACAATGCCAACGATTAAGTTCAAGCCGGACGCAGAAATGGCGCTACCGATTTCGCTATTCTACCAAACGATCTCTGGCGAGTATGTCGACATGGATATCGAGAACCAATGGCTTGAAAAGGACATTGTGCTCAAGCCTGACATGACAACAGCCTGCGCCATTCCGTGGGCTGATGATGTTTCGCTTCAGGTTATCTGCGATATGTTCAACCGTGATGGATCACCGCTGGCAATCGCGCCGCGCACGATTTTGAAGAACGTCCTGCAAGCCTATGCTGACAAAGGATGGAAGCCTGTCGTCGCACCGGAATTGGAGTTTTACCTTACAACACCTAACCTTGACCCCAACGACCCCATTGAAACGCCAGTGGGCCGAACCGGGCGCAAAGTGCCGAGCCGTCAGGTCTATTCCATGGTGGCGGTTGATGAATACGGCCCTGTCATCGACACCATTTATGCCTTTGCCGAACATCAGGGCCTTCCGATCGACACGCTGATTCAAGAAGGTGGGGCGGGCCAGATCGAAATCAATCTGATGCATGGCGACCCTCTGCATCTGGCCGATCAGGTGTTCTATTTCAAACGCACGATCCGCGAAGCTGCGCTTCAGAACAATATATTTGCCACGTTCATGGCCAAACCCAAGCGGGATGAGCCGGGCAGCGCGATGCACGTCCATCAAAGTGTGGTCGATCTTAAGACCGGGCAGAATATCTTTTCCGCTGACGACGGGAGCGCGACCGATTTGTTCCGCTGGTTCACGGGCGGATCGCAGACGTATCTGATGCAGATCATGCCTTTGCTTGCGCCCTACGTGAATTCCTATCGCCGTCTAACAGTCGACGGACAAAGCGCGCCTGCCAACTTGGAATGGGCAACCGACAACCGGACCACCGGGTTGCGGGTGCCCCATTCATCGCCTGCTGGACGGAGGCTTGAAAACCGGGTGATCGGCATGGATTGTAACCCATACATCGCCATCGCTGCTTCATTGGCTTGCGGTTACTTGGGTATGCTCAACAAGGTTGAGCCGCGCGCCGAAGCCACCAAAGAAGTATGGGAAGCCGACGTGCCCCTACCCGCCAGCCTACGCGAGGCGTTGGAGCATTTCGAAGAAGCTAAAGAAATTCGCGCTCTCTTGGGCGAGGAATTTTGCCAGCTCTACGAACAAATCAAACAAGCCGAGAACGAAGAGTACCAGCGCGAGATTTCGCCTTGGGAACGTCGTCACCTTCTTTTGAACGTCTAATCAGAGGTCACTTATGAATATCATTGCAAACTATCCTCCGACCGCTGAATTGCAGGCGCTGGATTCCGCACACCACCTCCATCCGTTCACCCACGCAAACTCACTTGCAGCAAGCGGCCCCCGTGTCATCACCTCCGCTTCAGGGGTATGGCTCAAAGACAGCGATGGAAATGAAATCATCGACGGCATGGCTGGGCTCTGGTGTGTCAACATTGGCTACGGGCGCGACGAACTGGCCGAAGCCGCGGCGCGCCAAATGAAGGAACTGCCGTTCTACAACACCTTCTTCAAGACCACACACGTGCCCGCGATCATGCTGGCCAAGAAACTGGCAGAACTGGCCCCTAGCAATCTGAACCATGTGTTTTTTGCCAACGGCGGGTCTGACGCGAATGACACCAACATCCGTCTGGTGCGCACCTATTGGGCCGAAAAGGGCCAGCCGGAGCGTGATGTGATCATTTCGCGCTGGAATGCCTATCACGGTTCAACCATCGGCGGGGCCTCTCTGGGCGGTATGAAGGGTATGCACGGTCAGGGTGGCTTGCCCATTCCGGGCATTGATTTCATCGACCAGCCGAACTGGTGGGCCGAAGGTGGCGACATGACGCCCGAAGAATTCGGGTTGGAGCGCGCGCGCCAACTGGAAGAGAAGATCAAAGAAGTCGGGCCTGAGCGCGTCGGTGCTTTCATCGCCGAGCCCATTCAGGGCGCGGGTGGTGTAATTGTGCCCCCCGAAACCTATTGGCCCGAAATCCAGCGGATCGTGAAGAAATACGGTATTCTGCTGATTGCGGATGAGGTGATCTGCGGCTTTGGACGGACTGGCAACTGGTTCGGTTCTCAGACCGTTGGCATCGAGCCTGACATCATGACCATCGCCAAAGGCCTCAGCTCTGGCTACATCCCCATCGGTGGTTCAATTGTGTCTGATGAGGTGGCAGAGGTGCTGTGCGAGACAGAATTCAACCACGGTTATACGTATTCCGGACATCCGGTGGCCTGCGCTGTTGCCTTGGAAAACCTGCGTATTCTCGAAGAAGAAAAGATGATCGAGAATGTGCGCGATGTAACCGCACCCTACCTGCGCAAGAAATGGGAAGCGCTGGCCGACCATCCGCTTGTTGGCGAAGCCAAGATCATTGGCATGATGGCCTCCATCGCGCTGACACCCGACAAAGCAACCCGCGCCGTGTTCGAGGCCGAGGCTGGCACGGTGGGCTTTATCTGCCGTGACCGCTGTTTCGCCAACAACATCATTATGCGTAGCGTCGGAGATCGAATGATCATCTCGCCTCCACTGTCGATGACCTGCGATGAAATCGACATCCTGATAGAACGGGCACGCAAATCGCTGGACGAGTGCTATGAAATACTGAAGGCCGACGATCTACTGAAAGTCGGCTAGATGGACCTTCTCACCGTCAATGACAAACAGGGCGCATACCCGCAGTCCTATTATGCCGACGCGGCCGAGCATCTGGACAGGTTCCCGAGCGCCACCGGCGATCTGGACTGCGATGTATGCGTCGTCGGCGCTGGTTTCACCGGGCTGTCGACTGCATATCATCTTGCCCAGCGCGGCTATAACGTTGTGGTACTCGAAGCCCAGCGTGTTGGCTTTGGCGCGTCGGGGCGCAACGGCGGACAGGTCAGTACGGGCCAGAGGCGCGATCAAGAAGATCTCGAGGCCATGGTTGGTGATGCCCACGCGCGCGAGCTTTGGGATATCGGCTGCCAAGCTGTCGATCTGGTGCGTGACCTCTGCGCCACGGACGAGGTGCGCACCGACTTTCACGCGGGCATCGTGCATACCGTGCATCGCAAACGCGATGTCGGACATAGCAGTGCCTATGTCGACCATATGCAAGGCAAATACGGTTACGACAAAATCGGCCTGCTTGATACGGACGCATGTCGCGAAATCGTCAACTCTCCTTCCTATCACGGTGGCACACTCGATATGGGCTCTGGCCATGTGAATCCGCTAGAACTGGTGCTGGGACTGGCGCGGCTGGCTGTGAAATCCGGCGCGCGGATATTTGAAGGGTCCAAGGTCGATGGTATCGACAAGGGTGACCCGGCATTCGTCAGGACGGCGCAGGCCAAGATCAAAGCGCGTTATGTTGTGTTGGGGTGCAATGGTTATCTTGGCACGATGCAAAAACACGTGGCAGCGCGAGTGATGCCAATCAACAACTTCGTCGTGTCGACCAAACCAATGACACCTGAAGCGCAAGAGCAGATCATTCGCAACAATTACGCCGTCGCCGACAGCAAATTTGTCGTGAACTACTTTCGGTTTTCTGACGATCATAGGCTACTGTTCGGCGGCACCGAGTCCTATGGGTACAAATTCCCTAGCGATATTGCCGGTGCGGTGCGAAAACCGCTGATCGAGATATTTCCACAGCTAAAGGACGTTGAGATCGATCACGCGTGGGGTGGCACACTTGGGATCACGATGAACCGGATGCCTCACTACGAAAGAATTGGCGGCAACATATTTACGATGTCCGGCTTTTCAGGCTCTGGGGTCGCACTCGGCACTCTATCGGGGCAAATCGCGGCGGAAGCGATTGCAGGTCAAGCGGAACGCTTTGATGCGATGGCAAAAGTACCAACAATGACTTTTCCAGGCGGGCCAGCCTTCCGTTCACCACTGCTAATCTTAGCGATGCTCTGGTACAGCCTGCGTGACAAATTATAGAAGTTAGTACTCTGCTAACCCTAGAGTACGATGAGTCTTGCACTTTACCTTATGGGCAGCTTCAATACACATCGTCAGGTGGGGCTGTGCAAAATTGCAGCCTTCTGGCATAAAAGGTGAAGTAGTTATCCCTAGGCGTCGATTGTTGAGATGGTTAAATTGTATTTGGAGTCTCATTTTTGGCCTAAATATGGCCTAATTTCACCCGAATGCCTGACTATCAGGTAGAGTATAGTAGTGTGAAAGGTAAAATCTTATGAAGAATGCTTCTCAATCCATGAAACCAAACGAAGCGGCTCTGGCTTTCTTCGGGCAGGATGACGCGTCTTTTGGTGAAATGTTGTTAGATTTGACAGCAAATGACCCGCGTCTTGCAGCGGTCTTTCAACGCACGCGACAGCGTTTCTTGGACATGCAAGAGAGCTGACTTGATCGTTGTCTGGACAGGTTAACCAGACGCCGCTGCTCACAACTGCTTCAAACCGTCCAAAATCAGTGAAAACAGCTTGACCTTTCGGCCACCGACAGGTTGAACAACCCCCAGACTTTTCAAGGAATATGGGCGGTTTTCAGATGGACGACCAGAATAAGAACCTCATTTTGGCGACGGTACTTAGTTTCGCTGTCATCGTGGCGTGGACGACACTTTTCCCGCCAGAGGAACTGCTTGTTGACCCCGCGACTGAGACAGCTCAGGCGCTTGAGGATCCGACCCTGCCCGCCGCTGACCCCATTGCGCCGGCGGCCACCACACCAACCGAAGCACCGGAACCAGCAGCACAAGCACCGCGCGTTGCGATTGAAACCGGTGAATTCAGTGGCTCCATTTCACTGCAGGGTGGACGGATCGATGATTTGGCGCTTACCAACTATCGCGAAACAATCGATGAAGAGGCGGCAATCGTCCGTTTGCTTAAGCCAGTGGGCGAACCAGGTGCCTATTTCGCATCTTTCGGCTGGACAGCAACAGATGGGCTCGATGCATCTGCTGTCCCCGGCCCTGATACGGTCTGGTCCCTTGAAAGCGGCACCACATTGACGGAAAGCACCCCTGTCACGCTGTCATGGGATAACGGTGCAGGACAGATTTTCCGCACAGAAATCTCTGTTGATGATGCGTTTATGTTCACCTTTGAACAAAGCGTCGAAAACGCGACCAGCACGCCTGTTTCTGCGCGCCCCTATGGTTTGCTGCGCCGGCACGGCGAGCCGGATGATCTTAAGAACTTCTTTATCCTGCACGAAGGTATGGTGCGGATGACGGATGGCGAGCTGGAAGAAACTGGCTATGACGACATCACAGAATACGCAGTTGACCCACGCGAGCGCACACAAGCAGAGCGTCTGGATGTTACGGAATCCGGTTGGATCGGCTACACCGACCACTACTGGATGACCACTCTGATCCCGGAACAAGGCGTCTCATTCCGGTCCACATCCAAGTATTTTGATAGCCGCGATTTGTATCAGGCCGAAGCTGTCATGCCGATTGAAACCATTGCGGCTGGTGAAACTGCGACAGTGACAACCCGCCTGTTTGCGGGTGCCAAAGAATGGGAAGCCATTCGCGAATATGAAGAGGAAGCAGGCGTTGGCGGTTTCCTTGATAGCATCGATTGGGGCTGGTTCTTCTTCCTAACCAAGCCGATCTTTGCCCTATTGCACTACCTCAACATCTTTATCGGCAACATGGGCTGGTCGATCTTGGCCCTTACCGTGATCCTCAAGATCATCGTGCTGCCGCTGGCCTATAAGTCTTATGTGTCTATGGCGAAGATGAAAGAGCTTCAGCCAGAGATGGAGAAGCTCAAGGAAAAGACCGGTGACGACAAGCAAGCCATGCAGCAAGGCATGATGAAGCTTTACAAAGAAAACAAAGTGAACCCGGCGGCCGGTTGTTTGCCGATCTTGTTGCAAATCCCAATCTTCTTCTCGCTCTACAAGGTGATATTTGTGACAATCGAACTGCGGCATGCACCGTGGATCGGCTGGATCGATGACCTGAGCGCGCCAGACCCATCATCACTGATCAACCTCTTTGGCCTGTTGCCATTTGCCAGCCCAGAGCCCGGTTCGATCCTCGCACTGATCTTCATTGGTATTCTGCCAATCTTGCTTGGTGTGTCTATGTGGCTGCAGCAAAAGCTAAACCCAGCCCCGACAGACCCAACACAGCAGATGATCTTTGCATGGATGCCTTGGGTCTTCATGTTCATGCTCGGGTCGTTCGCGTCTGGTCTGGTGCTGTACTGGATCGCCAACAACATCATTACCTTCACCCAACAATACGCGATTATGCGGAGCCATGGGGCGAAGCCGGATGTGTTTGGCAACATCAAGTCCAGTATCAAAAAGAAGGTGCCAGCAGCAAACGGCGACAAGAAAGAGGACAAGTAAATGATCAATGTCGCTGCCTTGTGGCGGCATCCGATCAAAAGCCACGGACGGGAATCGCTTGAACAGGTGGTTCTCACCCCGGGTCTTACGATGCCCTTTGATCGCGCTTGGGCCGTCACACACGACCGTTCAAAATTTGATGCCGAAGCCCCTGATTGGGTCAGCTGTCGGAACTTCATGATCGGGGCCAGCACGCCCAACCTTGCTGGTATTTGGGCGCGATTGGACGATGCCCATGGCATGATGCACTTGCGCCACGAGGCAATCGGCGAACTGAGCTTTGATCCCAACAACACAGAAGATATTGCACGCTTTCTTGCGTGGGTCGGTCCGCTTTGTCCGAAAAACACGCAGCGTCCAAATGGCCTTGTCCAAGCACCCAATCGCGGCATGACGGATACGGATTATCCTAGTATTTCCATCATGACCTATGCGAGTCATCGCGCTGTGGCAGACAAAATGGGGCAACCACTCGAACTTGAACGCTGGCGCGGCAACATCTGGCTAGATGGCACGCAAGCTTGGGAAGAGCTGGATTGGGTTGGTAAAGACATCCAAATTGGTGACGCTATTCTGAACGTGATCGAACCGATTGAACGCTGCAAGCACACCATGGCCAACCCGCGCACAGGTGACCGGGATGCGGACACACTGGCCGCATTGCGCGACGGCTGGAACCATCAAGATTTTGGCATCTATGCCAAGGTGATCAAGGGCGGTAAGATCGCCGTGAACGATACGGCAAAGGTAGTCTGATATGGAAATGCGTTTTCCCGAAGTGCAAGAGCCGGATGCGGCATCAATGGAGGCAGGACGCCTGCTTTTTGCTGGCGAGACGGATTTCGTCAAAGGCGTCGTCGCGATGGATGGCCTGCCACCTGCAGACCGCATCGAGGTTTGTTTTGCAGGGCGGTCCAACGTCGGCAAATCATCTTTGATTAACGCACTGACGGGCCGTAAGGGGCTGGCGCGCGCCTCGAATACACCCGGCCGTACGCAAGAAATCAACTTCTTCACCGCTGGCGATATCTATGTGGTCGATTTGCCGGGCTATGGTTTTGCCAACGCACCACTCGCGGTCGTGGAAAAGTGGCAACGGTTGTTGAAGCAGTATCTTTCGGGACGTCAGACGCTGCGCAGGGTCTTCGTTCTGATCGACGCGCGGCACGGTGCCAAGGCTGTGGACGAAGAGATCATGTCGTTACTTGATAGCTCTGCTGTGACCTTCCAAGTGGTGATGACCAAGGTAGACAAACTCAAAGGGGACGCGCTGCAAGCCTCGTTGGATAAAACCCGTGCAGCATTGGCAAAACACCCTGCCGCTTTTCCTGAGATCATCCTGTCATCGTCCGAAAAAGGCGACGGGATCCAGACATTGCGAGCCGTCATCGCGGGGATCGAATGAGGACAAGGACGCAAGACATGAACAGTGACTGGATCGCCACCGCCCGGACCCTGAGCCAAGCCCTGCCCTATATGCAGCGCTATGCCGATGCGACCGTGGTGATCAAACTGGGCGGGCACGCGATGGGCAGCGATGAGGCCATGCGCGGTTTCGCCCGCGACGTAGTGCTGATGCGGCAAGTCGGGCTGAACCCAGTCATCGTGCATGGCGGCGGTCCGATGATTAACGAGATGCTGGGCAAGCTGGACATTCAATCTGAGTTCGTGAACGGCAAGCGTGTCACCGATCAGGCCACGATGGATGTGGTTGAAATGGTACTATCGGGGCAGGTCAACAACCGCCTCGTCCAAGCAATCTCGGAAGAGGGCGGAAAAGCTGTCGGCCTTTCAGGCAAAGACGCCAACCTGATTATCTGCGAGCAAACGCATGCTGACCTAGGTTTTGTCGGCACACCAACTGTGGTTGATCCCACAATTCTACGAGATCTTCACGCGGCGCATGCAATCCCTGTGATTGCGCCTTTGGGCATGGGCCGCAACGGCGAGACGTTTAACATCAATGGCGACACAGCTGCGGGAGCCATTGCTGGCGCGCTGAAAGCAGACCGCCTTCTCTTGCTGACCGACGTCGAAGGCGTGAAGGATAAGTCTGGTCAGGTCCTAACCGAGATTGACCCCAAGATCATTCCCGACTTCATCGCAGATGGGACCATCGCTGGTGGTATGATCCCCAAGACTGAAACAGCACTGGCCGCCATGAACGATGGCGTGCGCGCTGTGGTTATTTTGGATGGGCGGGCGCCCAATGCTTGCCTATTAGAGCTCTTTACCGATCACGGCGCTGGCTCCCTCATTCGCCGTCCGCGTGGCTAAGGCATGCTGGCAGCGCATCTCGCCCCGCTTGGACTACGCGCCTTGGGCGACTGCCCTGACGGAGAGATGACAATCACCTTGATCGGACCGGACGAACCCGCCTTTTGGCCCATTTTCACGAACAGTCCCGAATACCAAGACGGTGAACACGACCCGATGGATCGCTGGTCTGCTCGCGTCATCGGTGATTTGGCCGCGAAGTTGGGCGCAGAGCCGCTGTTCCCCTTCGGCGGCCCGCCCTATGCGCCGTTTTTCACATGGGCCAAGCAGACGGGACGTTTCTGGGCGTCGCCTATCGGCTTTCTGGTCCATGACGAAACCGGGCTGTTCACCTCTTTCCGCGGTGCGCTGCGGTGGCAGAAGCCTGCGAACCTCGGCACCATGTCGCTACCTTGCCTGACTTGCGCCAAACCTTGCGCCACAGCCTGCCCTGTCGGTGCGTTCGGCAACGGCTATGACGTCGCGGCCTGCAAAGCACATGTGGCCTCTGATGCGGGCACCACCTGCCGCACCGCAGGCTGCCTTGCCCGCCGCGCATGCCCTGTGGGCCAAGGCACCCGCCTGTCCGCCCAAGCCGCTTTCCATATGGAGGCCTTCTTGTGACCCTGCGCCTAATCCTAATCCGCCACGCGAAATCCAGTTGGAGTGATCCTTTCGGCGACGACCACGAAAGGGTGTTGAACAAACGCGGACAAGCATCAGCTAAGGCGATTGGTGAATGGATGGCGCAGGAAGGTTATCTGCCCGACACGGTGCTCTGCTCTGACGCCGCACGCACCCAAGAAACGGCAGAGCTGATCTTGGCGGCGCTTGACCCCAAACCACGTCTGCAACTCTCTGGCCGCATCTACCATGCCGCACCAGATACGATCCTCGAGATGATCCAAAAGCAGACCGAACAATCGATTGCGGTTATCGGACACAACCCCGGCATCGGGATGCTCGCGAACGGGCTGGTGCAATCGGCGCCGGATCACCACCGGTTCAGTGATTATCCGACATGTGCAAGCACGGTGATTGATTTTGACAATGATAGGTGGATTGAGGTTCAGCCGGGCAAGGGGCAGTGCAAAGCCTTTGTGGTGCCACGTGATTTAATTGGGGCGTCAGGTCTGGACATCGAATAGATACGCTGTGTTGGATGTCCGCTAGGCGGACAAAGCCGACGGTGACAGCAAGCCCATCAATGTCTGCTGCATCCAACCACCTCATCTTATCGACCTATTTTGCGCGGGTAACTGACGCAGCAAAACAACCTGGCTTTGCATTGTGTAGATGGGCATAAGACACCTGATCGTTTTCAAACGCTGTTTTGATGGCATGCGCAAGATCGTCGCCTTGCAAGACATCAGCATCAATCATCATGTGGTTGCGATCAAACAATCGCAATGAAATGACACGAGATCGTAAAACCTCTGGCACCTCGCCAACAGCCAAATTGGCTTGCGGTACGTCTTCTCGCACGAAGATTGCATGGGTCGCTTTATAGGGCGACTGCTCAGGCTGATGTTCATAATTCAACAAAATGACAGTTTCACCCACTTCGGCATCAGCCATACTTACGCGACAGGGTGTACCAGGTTTTGACTGCACAATCTGGCGACATGGGTTCTTTTCGGCCAGTTCGGCGTCGGAAAGAGCGAAAAAGTCTGCAAAGTCCTCGGCTGGTAGAGAATGAATTTGAAAGCTCATATTCTAGGTTCCTTTTCTGTTTGCAACGTAGATAGCAAAACGCCTCGGGAGTGAGCGACCCGATACATGCTCATAGTCAAAGCGGCCATTCGGACAAAGCGCAGAATTGGTCAAGTGGGGCTCACAGCCGCCATTCACCCGAAAAAAGCTCCAGCTCTCACTGGACTTTCTCAATCAGCTTGCAACCCGTCCTAGTGACCCAATATCTGACTCAGGCGCAACTTTGGAGTTGTTAAAGAACTCTTCTGGCTCGTTCTGCTTCACGATCTGACCTTGGTCCATGAAGATCACGCGGTTTATGTATCCAAGTCGATTGTCTCTCCCCTGGGAAGCCATTTCAGGCGACTTGCGAGGGCAGGTGCACTGAACGCCCGTGTTACGTCGTCCTTGTCTTCCCCAAGATGGGACCAACCGTCGTAATGTAGCGGGATAATTGAGGCTGAAGGGAAAAGCCCGGCCACCTGTGCGCCTTCGCTGGCTGGCATGGAGTAACAAACCGATTTCGTGACGTTAAACTGGCCCGCACCCAAGTTCATCATCACCGTGCCAACATCGAAGTCTTTGGCCACCTTCCGTACGCCGCTGAAAAGTCGCGTATCGCCGGTTAGATAGACGGCACCGTTCCTAAACCCCTGCCATTCCAGCAGAAACCCGATGACATCGCCAGCAAGAACTTGCGCGATGATTGGTGGGCCGTGCCGCGCGGGTGTCGCGGTTATTTTTAGTGTTGATCCATCCCGAAGTGTAACCTGATGGCTTTGCCAGGGCCGCAACCCAACTGTCTTCACCCCATGGCGATCTCGCAACCGCTTGCCTCCAGGTACAGTTGTGATGGTTTGAGAGATTGATTTAAGCAGATCGCGACCTTCACGATCCAAATTGTCCTTGTGATGGTCGTGGCTCACGAGGGCGTAGTCAATCGTGTCTAAGTCGACGTCTTGGAGCGCGGGGCCCACAAGGTTGGTGTAACGCACGACCCCGGTCGATCCCAAAGTGTAGTCAGTGCCAGGAGGGTCAAGCACTGGATCGGTAATGATCCTCGTTCCACCAATTTCCAAAATGACCGTGGCCATGCCGACAAAAGTAACTTTCATAACGTCCTCAATGTTAGTTGCGGGCAAATTATTGCAGCACGCGGAAAAATGTGAGTGGCCATTACGGCAATTTTCTTGCAGTATCAGCCAAATGAGTACTGACGAGTCCCATATAATACGGGTCGTGACGCTTGGATTTGATGGCGCACTTGCGTCCTCGATCACTGGTCCGGCTGACTTGTTTTTTGTCGCCAATACTGTGCGGACCGGCGCTGATCCGCAAAAGCAGAAGGCGTTACCAAGATATGTCTGGGAACTAGCCGCAGCAGCGCCATTCATGGCATCATCTGGCGTCAAATTTGTACCAACGACGGACCTAGAAGCGGTGAGGCATGCTGACATCGTGATTGTGCCCGGGATCGCAATTTATGACGAGGTAGAGCGACGCAAAGTCTTAATCGAAATTAATGACAGCATCAATTTACTTTCAACGTCGCTCAAGCCAGCTGCTACGATCGTGGGTCTATGTACTGGCGGCCTGATACTTGCGGAGGCAGGCTTGCTATCTCAGCGCTCCGCGACGACATCATGGTGGAACACGCGAAACGCCCAGAAAGACTATCCCAATGTGCGCTTTGTCACGGATCAATTGGTTGTCCGTGATGGCCCGTTTATGACAGCAGGTGCAGGAGCGGCATATTTTGACGCTGTCTTGTCGCAGATTGAAATGGATGCGGGACATGCCCACGCAAATACGGTCGCGAAGTATTTTGTGCTGAATCGGGATAAAGGGGCGCAACAAGACTTTGTCCTGCCGCTACATGCAACGTCCCGTGATCCACGCCTTGCTCGTGCCGACAGTTGGGCGCGCAAACCTGAAAACGCCTACAAGTCAGTGAAAGATATGG
>Ga0115562_1001051_pt1 | contig 20610 bp, 20 predicted proteins | sample COGITO_mtgs_1105_6_FD_87200 | JGI IMG/M metagenome (GOLD analysis project Ga0115562, IMG submission 87200) | Pelagic marine microbial communities from North Sea - COGITO_mtgs_110516 | ecosystem: Environmental > Aquatic > Marine > Epipelagic | place: Germany:Helgoland, sampling site Kabeltonne...
ATGGTAACCATGTGGACTGGCTGTGAAGCTGGCTTAGAGCCCTTCATATTTTGTTTGAACACATCCAACCAAAAGCCAAGTGATAGTATAAATACCTCGAATGGGGGCTTTAATGTCAAATAAATTAAAATCTGGGCACCGTAAAAAAGTGGCATGCGGATTACTACCAGTGACACTAGTACATGCGGTAACCCTGGTCCTCGTGTTTGCGCTCGGTGGTTGTGCGGTTGTGCCAGGTGCCCATATATCGGGGGTTGATACGCGCGAAATGGACGATGTGAGCGGTAGTGCAGTAAATTTTATTCCGATTACTCAGAGCCTGATCCACGAGATGCAGCAACGGAAACCCTGGACTGTGCAAGTGGCGACTTATGTTGACGAATCGGATGCTAGAAAAATACAGAGGGTACTCTTATCTGAAGGATTTAATGCGACCGCTAAGAGTATGACCATTAATGGCATGAATCATTACAGGGTCTATGTAGGTCCACAATCAGACAATAGCAGCGCTGATACTATTAAGAATTTAGTTGATTCGCGGTTTGGTTTAGAGAGTATTATTTTGGATCACGCGGAGGCAAGCAGTGACTCAAGCATGGCATTTACCGAGCAAATAAAGAGCTATTCTTATCTTGTGGGCAGCGGGGACATACTCAACATCACAGTTTGGGATCATCCCGAGCTGACCATCCCTCAAGGAGGACAAAGAACGCCCATCGAAGCTGGCAACGTCATTCACACCGACGGCACTGTTTTCTATCCGTACGTAGGCAATATTTTTGTAGTTGGCAAGCACGTCACCGAAATCAGAGCTTTAATTACTCTGGGCTTGAGTGGGTATATCAAAGATCCTCAGGTTGACGTGGCCGTAGCGGCCTTCAGATCTCAGCGCGTGTTTGTATCTGGCGCGGTGAACGACCCGAAAACGATTGCTGTGACCGACGTACCCATAACGTTGCTTGATGCGCTTAACTCTGCCGGTGGCCTGGCAGCCGACGCCGATTGGCGCTCGGCGACTTTGACGTCAACACGCGCTGGCGTTTCGATCAAAGAGGTAATCGATCTCTCAGCATTTTATAAAGAGGGGCTGTTGAATCATAACAGACTGCTCAGGTCCAACGATGCGCTGCACGTGCCGCGCAACGATGCGCTCAAAGTCTTCGTCATGGGAGACGTTATCAGCGCAGGAACGCAGCGAATTGATCGCAGCGGACTGACACTTGCCGAGGCGTTAAACGACGTAGGGGGTATCAATGAAGCCTCCGCCGACGCCTCTGGTATTTTTGTGCTGAGGGCGAACGATGCGGCTTCAAAAATGGTGGATATCTACCAGTTGGACGCTTCAATGGGCTCCATGCTTATTTTAAGCACGCAGTTCAGACTAAAACCCATGGACATTGTCTATGTTACCTCCGCGCCGGTCGCCCGCTGGAACAAGGTGATGCGCCAGCTCACTAGTAGCTTTAACGCCATCTGGGCAACGACTGCGGCGAGAAACGCCAACTAATTTTGGGGGGAATTTCCTACAATGGGTGAGAATAGAAAGGAAGGCATGCCATATGGCGTACCAAACAAATAAAGCACAGAAAGATCGTGGGATCTTTGACGATGCGATAGATTTCCGCCTGCTACTGGGTATCATACTGGAGGGACGATATATCATCGCGGCTTCTATTGCCGCGTTTATTACGGTGGGTGTCAGTTACGCTCTTCTTGCGACGCCGATATATCGCGCCAACAGTTACATTTTGGTAGAGGATGACGCCCTTGGCGTCCCAGGGCTCGACGACACCGCTGAAATAATCACTACTGATACCTCGGTTGCACAAGAGCTTTATCTTATAAAGTCCCGCACAGTTGTAGGCGCAGTAGTCGATGAGCTTGATCTCACTACACACGTTTCGCCTATTTATCTTCCGCTGATTGGAGCGCAGCTAGCGGGGCGTCACGCCAGCGCTGAACTTGCCGATGCCCCCTTTGGACTTCGCAACTATGCCTGGGGAGGTGAGAAACTTCACGTCTCTTCTCTACAGCTGCCTACTCGTCACCTTGGTCACTCCTTTGAGCTTCTTGCCCTCGGCGATCAGCAGTTTACTATGTCTTACGGCAATCAGGTTCTGTTAAAAGGCTCTGTAGGTGAGATGGCTCTGAGTCTCGATGGTGAGGTGGCGATCTTTATCGAAACCTTGATCGCGCGACCTGGTACCCGGTTCGAAGTCCGGAAAGCAGCCCGCTTCGAAACTATTATGGATCTGCAAGAATCTTTGCTGGTGTCTGAGAGAAGCAGGAATACAGGCATCATTGAGATCGCCCTTGAGGGCACCAACAAAGATTATATTTTAGAGGTCGTTGACTCAGTTGGAGTCCATTTTTACTCTCAGAACGTGAAGCGCCGAGCGACGGAGGCCGAGAGCAGTCTTAACTTCCTGGACAAGCAAATCTTAGGGGTCAAGACGGATCTTGCTAATTCAGAGGAGACCCTCAACGACTTCAAGAGTAAGCGTGGATCAGTTAATCTTCCCCTTGAGGCCGGAGCCGCTCTAGACGGCCTGGTCCAGATCGAGGCGGACATCAGCGCCATGTCGATAAGTGAAGCGGATATTTCGCGCCGTTATACAACCCAGCACCCCAGCTATATTTCATTTAAACGCCAGCAGGATAATTTGCAGCAGCAAAGGAGAGAGCTGCTAGACAAACTAGCTCAACTGCCCAATACCCAGAAGGAGATACTGCGTCTCACCCGTAACTTCGAGGCCAACCAATCGATTTTTATTTCGCTTGATAACCGTAGGCAGCAGCTGTCGATGCTGAAGGCTAGTAGAGTAGGTAATATTCGTTTATTGGATAGCGCCGTGGTTCTGCCGGATACGGTGGCACCCAACCGTCAGCTCATCGTGATGGTTAGTCTTCTGGTGGGGAGTTTATTTGGCCTAGTGGTTTTAGTCCTGCGATCTTTATTGAAACCAGGCATCATTGACCCGCATACATTCACCGAAATTGGCTTAACGGTCCATGCCACAATCCCCTTCTCTGATAATGAGCCGTCTAAGCATCCAACGAATGGGCCACTCAGGCCCATTAGCGGCAAAGAAAAGAAAGAGAAAAACTTGCCCAGCAGTTTTCTAGCGGATGACTACCCTGATGATTCGTCGGTTGAGGCGCTGAGGAACTTTCGAACCTGCCTACGTTTCTTGATGATGAATGCTAAAAACAACTTGGTGATGATCTCAAGTGGTAGCCCGGGTGTTGGCAAATCCTTTGTGACGGTCAACCTTGCTTCCGTCATCGCACAATCTGGGCAGCGTGTGCTGATTGTTGACGCTGATATGCGCAAGAGCTATTTACATCGCACATTCCATGTGAACCCAGAACATGGCTTGGCTGATGTCCTCGCTGGCACGTTGAGCGTCAGAGATGCCATCAAGGAGACGGCGTCGGATAACCTCCACTACCTGCCGAGAGGGAAGATCCCTAATAACCCTTCGGAACTTCTGATGGGCCCAATATTCAAAAAACTAGCCGAAAAATTAAGCGAGGCTTATGATTTGGTGTTCTTTGATACGCCACCCATTTTGGCGGTAACGGATGCCTCGATTATTGGCCCTCACTGCAGCACAAATATGGTGGTGGCTCGGTTTGGGACCTGCACGGCAGGTGAGATTGCCGCAGCACAAGACCGCTTTCATCATAACGGCGTTAATATTAAGGGGGTTATTTTTAATGCGGTTCAGAAAAGAGCCGGTGGTTACTATTATGGTGAGCCATCTTTCTACAGCAGTAATCTGGGGGGATATAACAAAGCACCTACGGACGCGCTCGCTCACAGATCCAATAGCCAGCAGTTATTATCATCTGAAGCGATCGATGATTTACTGAGGGTCGAGTAAACGACTATGGGAAATAAAGGAGTCATCCGCCCCATCGATCACCAGTTAGGCATGCTACAGCGCGCGGTTGATGTGTTGCTGATTTTTCTTACGTTATTTGTAACTTTATCCATCTACCTTTCTTTAAGTGGCTGGAACGGCCAGTACACAATGACCGTATTAACCACCGTGACAATTTTTTATATCGCAGCCGAACATAACGGACTTTATCAGTCATACCGCTTCGAAAAGCTCACCGGGGAGTTGAAACCGCTTTTTATCGCTTGGTTGTCCGCGATCACTGGCCTGCTGTTTTTGGGCTACGCCCTTAAAGTCACCCACGAACTTTCTCGTGTTGTATTGGGTTGTTGGAGTATCTTCGCGCCTGCAACTCTATTCGCCTCGCGTGCTTTGTTTCAAGTAACATTAAGATATCTTCGTGGCAAAGGCTATAATAGCCGCTCGGTGGTGATTCTAGGAGTGAATGACAACGCGACTCATCTTGCCAAAAATATCCTCAGCCACCCAAAGCTTGGACTGGTTCTGAAGGGCTTTGTGTCGGATATTCATAGCGGCGATGTACTCACCCACAATAGCGAGACCCTGCGCGTTATTGGCGACTTGGATAACTTGTTAGCCATGGCACAAGCCGATGAGGTGGATGTGGTGTACATCGCCAGTAATGTCTGTGACCAGAATACTGTTGAAGAAACCATAGAAGCACTAGGTGACTCTACTGTTTCCATGTACTTAGTGCCTAACTTTTACACCGCGGACATTATGCAGGGCAACTGGGTAACGGTGGGGGATACTCCCACGGTAAGCATCATCGATACCCCCACGCTCGGCATCGATTCTTGGTTGAAGCGTGCCGAAGACATCGTTATCTCATTCGTCGGCTTGCTACTATTGGCGGTCCCTATGGCGATTATTGGTCTGGCTGTAAAGCTCAGCAGCCCCGGCCCTGCCTTATTTAAACAGAACCGTTACGGTATGAACGGCATGCCAATTAGTGTTTGGAAGTTTCGCAGTATGAACTTGGCTGAAAAAAAAGATGAGTTTTTGCAAGCCAAAAGAAACGATATAAGAGTAACAAAGCTCGGTAGCTTTTTGAGAAAGACCTCGCTTGACGAGCTACCGCAGTTGATTAATGTGCTGGTCGGAGATATGTCGATTGTGGGGCCCAGACCACACGCGATTGCACACAATGAAGAATTTCGTGGCAAAGTAAAAGGCTACATGCTCAGACATAAGGTCAAACCAGGTATAACTGGCCTTGCGCAGATCAATGGGTATCGAGGAGAGACCGACACGGATCATAAAATGGAGGCTCGGATTCGATATGATGTGAGATATATTAACAACTGGTCGCTTTGGCAAGATCTGGTGATTGTTGTGAAGACGCCTTGGGTGTTGTTTGCTTTCAGCGATAGGACTTATTAATTGCACACTTTGCAATGTGCAGACAGCGACCTTAAAGCAATGCGTATATTACTTTACTTTAACTTGCTAAAGATTTACCGCCAATTTCACCAGATGCGTTTGAATTCAAAAATTTTAATGAGATTTAACCAGAGATTCGTCAAATGATTACAGAGGCAATACATCGAGGCGACGCAGGGGCATCTATAGGCCCCAACGTCGCATTGTTAGAAGCGGGGATATTTATGCGAGCAATCAAAAACAGCTTCAGGTCATACGTATCATTCTTAAATGAGGCCGTTTGGTGGCTTTGCTGGAATGATCAACCAGCGCTAAGGCACCTCGAAAAACTCTCAGTGAACAGTGACTGTGGCCAATGTTTTTTAGGGGATACGAGACTATAATGAATTTATTAGGCTTATACCGTTTTTACAGACTACGCGTAGAGAAAACGTTAGGTCTTTATAAGCACTATCGATCATGCTTCGATAAGAATAAATGCGTTTTTATTCATATACCAAAGTGTGGCGGGATTTCGTTGGTGGAGGCCGTTTATGGGGATTCTCGTTCACAGCATTCAACATGGCGTGATTTTTTAATAGAGGACCCTATAAAATTTGATTCGTATTTTAAGTTCGCCTTTATCAGAGACCCTGTTAACAGGTGCTACTCTGCCTACACTTACTTGAAAAAAAGCGGACGAGGTCCTTTGGATCTTTACTGGAACGATCGTCACATAAAAAAATATTGTTCCTTTGATGATTTTGTTCTACGCGGACTTGAGGGCGCGATAGCAAATTCGGCTGAGCACTTTATTCCGCAGCATAAATTTATTTGTGACGATGCTGGAAAGGTGCTCGTGGATTTTGTTGGAAGAGTCGAGCGAATGCAAGAGGATTACCAGCATCTTGCAGATAGGCTTGGGATAACAGCAAAGCTAGAATTAAGGAACGCCACTGGAGAAGAGAGTGCCTATGTCCCTAGCGCAAAAGTGCGGTCAACAATAAGACGTTTGTACCATAAGGATTATGAAATCCTAGGATATGCGCATTGAATAGCCAGAGATCAATGACTTCCATGAATCCCTTAAATTCTGAGTGAAAGGCATGATAAAAGTTCCCAGTTTCTTAGTTGTCGGAGCGCCGAAAGCGGGCACAAGCTCGCTGTATCAGTACCTTCAAAAGCACCCAGACATCTATCTCCCGGACCAAAAGGAGCTGCATTACTGGAGTAGTGCGGCACTCGCTGAAAATACGTCAGGTCCCGGTGATCAATATTCTCTGCTGAATGTTGTGACGACCTGGCGGTATTATTGCCAACATTACAAGGCGGCCGCGTTGGAAAAGCAATTGGGCGATGTGTCGCCCTCATACTTGTATTTCTATAATAGAGTGATCCCTGAGCTAAAACGTCAGTTACCCGCCGTAAAAATTATTATCATGCTGCGAGATCCGATCGAGAGGGCTTATTCCAATTACCTCCATCAGCAGCGATTAACCTACGAGCCGCTGTCCTTTGCTGAGGCATTAGATTGCGAGTTAAAGAGGAGCAACGCAGGGTATTCAGATTTTTGGCGATACGCAGCCCATTCCCAATATTTCTTGCCGTGTGTCGCATATGTGAAGGCCTTTGGCATTGCTAATGTTCACTTTATTACTTTTGAAGAGCTGAAAGATAATCCTTCTGATGTAATGTCTAACGTGTTCTCGTTTTTAGATGTGGATGAAAATTTTCGTCCAGACAACCTAGATAAGATTTACAACTCTGGAGGGCGCTTTAAAGAGAGTCTTCTGATGCGGTTTTTGTTGAGGCCAAGCCGCTTTAAATCTTATTTTTATAATAGTCTGAATGAAGAATGGATTCAGGCTTACAGGTCCTTAAAGTTGAAGTGCACTTCTTCCCAAAAGTTGCCGATTCCCGAAATTCCCCGTGAAGTGAGAGCGCAGCTCACCGCCCTTTTCAGGGACGATGTAGAAGCTCTGTCGTCAAAATATGACGTTAACGTAAAACTTTGGTCTGGGTATGATGGCAAGTAAAAAAATAGATCTTTCAATCATTATTGTTAACTACAATGGGCTTCAATACCTAGACGACTGCGTGTCTTCGATTGAACTTAAATGCATTGGTTTGTCATATGAGGTCATATTCGTTGATAACAAATCAACCGATAGCAGTGTGGCTTTTATCTGTTCTCACTATTCCTGGGTAAAGGTCATAACGAGCGATACAAACCTTGGTTTCTCTAAAGGAAATAACTTAGGGGTGGCAAGTAGTAGCGGCGAAAACCTATTACTACTTAACAGCGACACTGTTTTATTAACGGAATTACGCGTGTTCATGGATATAATTAGGACAGAAGATATTGGGGTAGTTGGTGCCAAAATGTTTGGCACCAATAATGAGCCTAGACGATCGTTTGGTCGATTTCCAAGTGCGTTGATGATGCTCAAGTTGTCTCGAATGTATTTCGATACTCGTGGATCTGACAAAGGCATACTTGATGTCGACTGGGTTGAGGGCTCATTTTTATTGACTCGACGATCTGTTTGGGAGTTGGTTGGGGGCTTGGATCCCGAATATTTCATGTACGTTGAAGACGTTGATTATTGTAAGAAGGTTTCAATTCACGGCTACAGGCGGATTTGTAATCTCGACTCAGGCTATATTCATTATGGGGGTTACGGTGAGACTAGACAGGGATGGCTAAAAGACGGCTTTAGGATTTATGCCAACAACTTCTCTCGTGGTTACACGTTAACGATATTTAATTTTTTTATTACGGTTGGATTTGGGCTGCGCAATGCTAAACGCTATTTACGAAAGTTTACTTAGATCGACTGGCAAGTTCTACAAAGTAGACTCACGAATTCCATCGCGCTTGCTCTTAGGGACACTATTACAGCGCCTTATCATGGTCTCGCGGGGGCTCTTGAAAATTAACAGGAAAGTCTTCTTGGGGCGAGGCGTCAGCATTAAAAACAGATCGCAATTGCATATGGGGGCCGGGTGCACGATTGGCAATTACGCTTCAGTTGATTGTTATGGCGAAAACGGTGTCCGACTGGGTAATTCCGTGAATATCGGCGCAGGGACGATCATCAGTGTCACGAGCCATATGAGTAAATACGGCGTTGGCTTAGAGATTGGAGATAATACTGGCATTGGAGAGAACTCATATTTCGGCTGTACTGGCGGGGTTAAAATAGGTAGCGATGTAATAATGGGGCAGTACGTTAGTTTTCACTCGCAAAATCATAATTTTAGCCATCCAAATATGTTGATTCGTGATCAGGGTGTTACATCGCGAGGTATAGAGCTCGGAAGCAACATTTGGGTAGGTGCAAAGGCAACCTTTTTGGATGGCGCTAAGGTCGGCAGCGGCAGCATAGTTGCGGCTGGTGCGATGGTTAGCGGCGAATTCACAAGCGGGGTAATGATTGCTGGCGTACCAGCAAGAGTGATTGGCGCGGTAAACCCTCAAACTGATGTGCTATGACTTTATTTTCTTTTTATAAGCCACTGTTTTTTGGTTACTTGGTTACCCCGTTTATATTGTCTTCAGGACTTTATACCCTTGCTATGGCTCCCCTAGCTGCCATTACTGTGTGGCGAATCCCTTCTAAGAAACTGTTCGCTTTCATACTACCCTTATTATTAGTGTTTTTGATTTCCACCCACGGTCTATGGTCTAGTTTTACTTACTATGAAGTTTTTAAGGACTTTTGGTATTTGTTAAACCCCTTGCTGGCATTTTATGTCGGATGCTTTTTCTATTTAGCCTTGAGTCGCCAAGATTTCTACTACATTTTTTGCATCGCTGGAATTTTTCTTGCGCTTATGCATTTAGCGTATTTCGCCATTAATCCAGAGGTGTTGTCTCTTGGCGGGCGGGACATCAGAGACTTGGGAGTTAAAGGCAATCATATCATTCCTTTTACAGTGGCTTTGCTGTTGTGGGGGGGCACAGGTAGATTATTTCACTTGCGGTTAGAGGCATTACTTTTTGCTGTTTTCTTATTGATTATCAGCGTGGCTCTCTCTTTCTCCAGAACGGGCTGGCTGATTTTAATTTTCTCTCTCTTTGTCTATTTTGAATTCTATAGAAAGCCGGCGTTAATTCTTTTTCTGGTGTTAATCGTTCTAATACTCAGTTTTTTGGTTGTGGGTGGCTATGAAACCAACAATCCCTTGCTGAATAAGTTTATGAATCCGACGTCAGAATTTATTCAGTTCGACAATTGGAATATATATGACATCAATAATAATTGGCGTGGTTACGAAAACTTTCTTACGCGTGAAGTTTTAGAAAACGCATCTTTTTTGACTCAGCTGTTTGGATTTGGCGCTGGCTATTCGCTCCCTTTGGATGTGACGATAAAGCTTGGTGGCGATGTCCATAGCGAAATTTTTATTTTGCACAGCGCCTATTCATACCTACTTTTAAAGACCGGCATTATTGGAGTTTTGTTGTATCTGTTTTTTTTACTACACCTTTTTTACATAGCAATCAGAGCACGAGATATGGAAGCTAGGTCTGTGCTCGTTATTGCCGGCATTATTTTTTTCACCAGCTTCGCTATTTCTGGGCTGTACAATAAAGTTCAAGCAATACCTTTCATGATCTTTCTGGGTTGTTCTATTAATATTTTTTGGGAAAGGAAGAGGTAAAGATTTGTCACAAGCGATCGTGTTCGTTCATCTTTTTAATGACTGTAGTGGGAGTCCTAAAGTACTTGCGCAAGTTGCCACTGCGTTGTCTGGCAAGGGCATTCGCACCGAGATGCTAACCAGTAGTTGGGGAGACGGGCCTCTGAGAGGAATTGCCGATACAGAGCGCACTGTTTTTTATAGGCGATCAGAAAACCGTTACATAACACTGTTTTTCGACATTCTGTCTCAACTGCACCTGTTTTTTGATTGTTTGAGGTATCTCAGGGTTGATGCCGTTTTCTATATCAACACGATGAGACCTACGGGAGCTATGTTAGCTGCGAAGTTGATGGGTAAGGTTGTGGTATGTCATATACATGAGACCTCGATAAAGCCGCTTTTGTTTAAGAAGCTTTTACGGTCAGTCGTCAGTCTTTGCGCATCTAAGGTGGTTTTTGTTTCAGATTATCTTCGCAAGGTTGAAGGTTTTGGGGTTGATGACGAGCGTGTTATCTACAATGCTATCGCAAAAAGCTTAAAGCCAAAGCGTGATAAGCAAAGCGCATTTGGTGTACTCATGGCATGTTCATTAAAAACATATAAGGGGATTTTTGAATTTCTTAATGTTGCGTCGGCTCTTCGCGAAGATCAATGTATTCAATTTACGCTGGTGCTTAATGCAGAGGCCGATGAGATCAACGAATTTTTTCAAGATGTAGAAGTGCTCGGAAATGTTCGCTTGTTGCCTAGGCAAACCGATATGAGCTCGTTTTATGCCGATGCAAGTCTTGTGTTGAATCTCTCAAAGCCCGATGAATGGGTTGAGACATTTGGGCTGACACTGCTGGAGGCCTTTTCATTCGGAGTACCGGTAATTGCGCCTGAGGTCGGCGGGCCAACTGAAGTGGTTAGAGAGGGTATGGATGGATATTTAATGGATTCATCCCGAGTAGCAGAAATCGCTGAAAAAATTCAGGAGGTCGCACATGATCGCAGCGAGTGGGAAAGACTTTCACTAAACGCTACGAAACGTGCAGATGACTTTAAGTTGTCTGTTTTTGATCAAAGAGTGACAAGCCTTATGTCTGCTAAGTTGAGAGCGTTATGAGTAGGAGGCAGCTCGTTATTTTGGGTATTCGGGGTGTACCTGCTAGGCACGGGGGGTTCGAGACATTTGCTGAACGCCTTTGTTTATTTCTAGTTGATCAAGGTTGGGATTTGATCGTCTATTGTCAGGAAGGGGGTCAAGGTAAGCTACACGAGTCTACTTGGCGGGGGATAAAACGCGTTCATATTCCCATCAAAAATGAGAGCCCGCTTGGTACCATTTTGTTTGACCTGAGATCTGTATGGCATGCGAGAAAATATAAGTCCTTACATTTGACGCTAGGTTACAACACGGCATGTGTCAATATAGTACAGCGCATATATCGCATTAGAAATGTGATGAATATGGATGGTATCGAGTGGAAACGTCAGAAATGGGGACGTATTCTTAAAGCTTGGTTTTGGCTGAATGAGCGTTTAGGCTGTTGGTTCGCCAATCACTTAATCGCCGATCATCCACTAATAGAAGCACATCTGGCCACGCGTGTCTCACGAGATAAGATTACCATGATCCCCTACGGCGCAATAAGGGTAAGCGACGCTGATGAGTCTCTCATTGATCAATATGGCGTTGAAAAGAACAATTATTCAATAGTTATTGCTAGGCCCGAGCCAGAGAACTCAATTATTGAAATCGTCAAAGCTTTTTGTATGTGTCCTAGGAAGGGAAAGTTGCTTGTTCTAGGCAGTTTTTTCCCAGACTCCAATCACTACCACCGAGAAATCTTTGAAACGGCTAACGACAGTGTCATTTTTCCTGGCGCTATTTATGATGCGGATACCATTGCGGCATTAAGGTTTTATTCGCGTTTTTATATACATGGTCATCAAGTCGGCGGTACGAATCCTTCGTTGGTTGAGGCCTTAGGTGCAGGGTGTGCAATAATAGCTCACGATAACCCTTTTAATCGGTGGGTCGCTAATGAGAGTGCACTCTACTTTAGGGAGGTTGACCGTTTAAGCAATTTCTTCAGCGAACAATATATTGAGGATGATTATGTGGAGGAAAAGAAGTCCAAAGCGGTATTACAATTTCAAAAAGGCTTCGATTGGAATGATGTGCTCAGATCCTATGAGGCGATTTTGTCGATGCAGCAGAAAAGCGAGGCTAAGTGATTCCTTTGTTATATAAAAAAGGCATACGGTTGTGAGTCGAGATGACGAGACCAAAAGGTCTTCAGTCCGGTCGGCTTTTCTTTCCCCAAAAAAAACAAACCTAATGTCCCCGATGTTAGTTAAAATCGCTATTACTGGGTTGGCAAAGGGCGTTGCTGCGATAGTTGGTATTACGCTGACAGTTTCACTCTCTAGAGTGCTGGGTGCTTATGAGGCAGGCTTGTTTTTTCTGGGCCTGACTCTGCTAACGGGCCTTTCGATCGTCTTTCGATTGGGCTTGGATGATCTGGTTCTGCGCACTATGGGTGCAGAGTATGTCTCGGTTGCTTGCCAATCTAAATTAAATACGGGGCTGATTTGGATTGTTCTAGCCACAGTGCCCTTTTCTATAATTACGGTTCTCTTCGCAGACGCCATCTCGGTGGCGGTTTTCAAGAAGCCAGAATTCGCCGTGGTTTTGAAATACTGTATGTTGGCACTTCCGGCGACATCACTATTTATGTTGTTAGCGTCAGCTTTTCAGGGCGTACATCGTGTCGTCGCAGTAGTCGTGTTTCAGAACCTTGGGGTAAGCTTTATTTTCTTAACTCTTTTTGCCTTACTTTTTATCCTTAATCCTCATTCAGCGACGGTTGAAACGGCGGCCGCCATCTACTTTTTCTCTACAGTCTTGGTGTTGGGTTTTGGGCTTTGGTTATGGTTTCGACAACCCCAGGTGCAATTTATTTTCCCTGTAATTAAAAATCCTGAAATCTGGGAATCCAGTAGCAAAATGTGGTCGGCGAACGCTATGAGTGTCGCAGCTGCTTACGGAGGTATTTTAATTGCAGGGGCGTATGTGCAGTCTCAAGAGCTGGCTTATCTAGTTGCGGCACAACGTACAGCAAGTTTGATCGCTTTTGTTTTAGTGGTTGTGAATACGGTGATTGCGCCAAGTTATTCGCGTTTATGGAACGAGGGAGATTTACCGGCGATAAAGCGTTTAGCAAAAAAATCCACTCGAGCGATGCTGGTACTTTCGCTGCCTATAGTGATTGCCATGGTGCTATGTTCGGGCTTCATTATGAGTTTTTTTGGTGCGGGTTTTGAGAGTGGTGCTGAGCTGCTGGTGATTATTGCCGCGGGCCAGCTGATTAACATGGCGACGGGATCGGTAAGTTTTCTCTTAAATATGACGGGGCATGAGCGAGATATGCGTAACGTGACGATGCTCTCTGGCCCAGTAACAATTGTATGTGCGCTCTGGCTTACCGCTATGTGGGGTGTATTGGGTACAGCGTACGCGATCGCTTTGGGCCTAACTTTACATAATTTAGGCGCGCTATGGATTGTGAGGTGCCGATTGGGGTTTTTCCCTTTGGGTTAGTGTTTTTTTGTTTAGAAGAACGAAGTGTTAGTGCACCCAAAGAAGTAAAAGGTGTGTGCAAATAGTTTGGCTTACCCGCAGGAATATTAAAAGGTTCGATTGCTAAAGCCAGTAAGAAAGCCAAATGATACAATATCGAGGCTGTAACAAATATTCTGTAACTTCTTATCATAAATTATTCTATTGAGGGTTAAATATAGGTAGATACAAATGAACAGAAAAGAACTTGTAGCTTTCGCTAAAGAAGCGGCCAAAGGCATTAAACCTCAGAAGACCTGAATAATTTCAGTCGAATGCTAAAGAAAATAACCGTTGAAGCTGCATTAAACACTGAGATGGATGAGCATTCAGGCTACGAGAAACATGCTAAGTCAGTAGTCAAAAATAGTCGTAATGGCATGACTTCTAAGCGTATAAAAACAGAAGATGGTGAGTTCGATCTCGACTCACTAAGTGATCTTGGTGGATCTTTTGAGCCCAAACTGGTCAAAAAATAAGTCTCTATTTACCTCCACGGATTTGAAAATTCTTTGGTTGTATGCTCCGGGCATGAGTACAACGGAAATGTTCAAGCCTTTGATGAATGTTACGGAGCAGACATCTCACCCACGCTTATATCGAGAGTGACTAGCGCCGTCATCGACAAAGTCGTTGAATGGCAATCACGACCGCTTGACACCATTTATCCCATTTAACCCATTATTTATCTAGATTGTTTTATTGTGAAAATTCGCCAAGACAAGCGGGTTATCAACAAATCCATCTTTTTAGCACTTTGTATTAATACCGAAGGCCAGAAGGAGCTAAGTTTTGGTTTAGTTTGCTGTCCGACCTGCTACATCGTGGTCTGGAAGATATACTTATAGCCGGTGTAGATGGCCTCAAAGGGTTTCTTGACGCGATTAATGCAGTTCTTCGACAAACCAATATTCAGATTTGTATCGTGCACATGGTGCGTAACTCACTTAAATATCTTTATTGGAAAGACTGTAAGGCTGGTACTACTGGTATAAAGAGTATGTAACGTTCAAGTATAGAGGAAGAAGCCTTGCTTGAACTAGAGCGCTTCAGAAACACTTGGGACGAGTAATACCTCCAAAGCAGTAAATCCCAGCAAGCCCATTGGCAGAAATCAAACAACATATTTAATTACCCTGCGGACATCCGCAAAGCGATTTATACGACCAACGCCATAGGGTCTCTCAATAGTGTTATCCATAATGCACTTAAAAACAAAAGATATTTACTAGTGACAATTCAGCTAAGAAAAAGGTGTACTTAGCTATTACCGAAGCATCAAAAGAGTGAGCTATGCCAATTCATAACTGGCGACAGGCGATGGTTCGCTTTATTATCGAGTTAGGGGACCACCTCGAAAACATCTTAAATAATGACAGTTACACAGAATCTGTTACAGGCTCTATGAGGTAAAACCTACTTGTGTAGTGGCTTGCTTCGGTGCCGATGGGTTTGTAAGTCATTGGTTTATATAGGAACAGATACCACTGCACTGGGCATCATCTGTGACTGTGACGTCGCCAGGTAGGTCACCTCCGCAAGCTGATAATCCAAATAGTATGATTACCCCTATACATTATAGTATTTTTTCATAATACTGCTTCTATTTGGTTTTATTTTTATACCATAAGCCATTGTAATATATATAAATTAGAAAACCATTGTGATTAACAAATGTTATATTTGTTAAGGTAGTGTTAACAGTTAACTAAGTGACATACTATTGCCTTTTCAGTCTGTTTGTAAAACTCATATAAACATCCCTTTAAAATAATGAAATACCGTAAGCTTATGACTTTCTCATGCCAGTACTTCAGTGATATCATTTAGTTATTGATTTAATTAGATGTTTACTATGCACAACTACACCCCCCAAAAACTTTATCTCGATAAAAAAACAATCTTAGTCACAGGGGCCGGCGACGGTATTGGAAAACAAGCGGCTCTGCACTATGCAAGCCATGGCGCAACTGTCATTTTGCTGGGTAAAACGGTAATAAAGTTAGAAAGTGTTTATGATGAAATAATAGATAATGGGGGAAATGAACCAGCCATTGTGCCGTTGGACTTAAAAGGAGCAACAGCAAAACACTACCAGGGTATGGCAAGCACTATTAGTGATCAATTTGGTTGTTTAGATGGCTTATTACATAATGCCAGTGTCTTAGGACATTTAGGACCCTTTTCACAAATTAGTGAACAAGACTGGCAAAATGTATTTCAGGTGAATGTCACCAGTCAGTTTTTAATGACCCAAGCGTTACTGCCTGCTCTGAAAAAGGCTGCTGATTCTTCAGTGATATTTACAACCTCAAGTGTGGGTTTAAAAGGAAGGGCATACTGGGGACCTTATTCTATTTCTAAATTTGCCACCCAAGGCATGATGCAAATATTAGCTGATGAGTATGATAACAGTAGCATTCGATTTAATTGCATCAATCCTGGCGCTACTAAAACGGCTATGCGAGCAAAAGCTTTCCCTGCAGAAAATGCAGATCATTTAAAAATGCCAGAAGAAATTATGTCGCTGTATTTATACCTAATGGACAATGAAAAAAGTACAGAGAATGGTCAGACGCTTGATGCGCAACCCAAGTAGGCTGATATGTGTTTTCATCCTGCAGCATTTTAAAACGTAGCTGACTTAAACAAAAAACCGGACAGTTAATGTCCGGTTTGTATAGTCCTTTAGTTTCCCTTAACATTGATCCATTTTCGCCCAAGTATCTCTGAGTCCTACCGCACGATTGAAGACTAACTTATCAACTCGGCTATCTTGGTCTTTGCAAAAATAACCTGTTCTTTCAAATTGAACTGGTTCATTAAGTTCTGCATTAACAAGGCTAGGTTCAATGATTCCCTGTTTAACAACTAAGGACTCTTCATTGATACAAGCTAATAAATCTTCTTCTGCTGCAGGATTGGGTACTTTAAATAATCTGTCATACAAACGTATTTCAGCTGGAATACCCTTTGTTGCCGACACCCAGTGTATAACCCCTTTCACCTTTCGCCCATCAGCAGGATCTATACCTAAGGTATCTTTATCGTAGCTACAGTAAACAGTGGTGATATTACCCTGCTCATCTTTTTCAACTCGTTCAGCCTTAATGACATAGGCATTTCTTAAACGCACTTCTTTGCCAAGCACTAAGCGCTTAAATTTTTTGTTGGCTTCTTCTCTAAAATCATCAGCTTCGATAAAGATTATTTTGCTGAAAGGCACACTTCTATGGCCCATAGTTTCATCTGCTGGGTGGTTTGGTGCAATTAGGTTTTCGACATCATCACCTTCATAATTTTCAATTACCAGTCTTAGTGGCTCAAGCACCGCCATCGCTCTGGGCGCATCAGCATTTAACTCATCTCTTAGACAAGCTTCAAGCATAGACATTTCAACCATGTTATCGATTTTAGTCACACCGATACGTTTACAAAACTCTCTCACAGATGCCGAGGTGTAACCACGTCGACGCAAGCCTGCCAATGTTGGCATACGTGGATCGTCCCAACCATTAACCAGATTTTCGTCGACTAGTTGAATTAATTTACGCTTGCTTAGCACTGTATATTCAAGATTAAGTCTTGAAAATTCATATTGATGAGGTGTAGTTTCAATGCTGATATTGCTTAGCACCCAATCATATAAACGTCTGTTGTCTTGAAATTCCAATGTACATAAAGAGTGGGTAATACCCTCAATCGCATCAGAAATACAATGGGTAAAATCGTACATAGGATAAATACACCAATTGTCACCTGTTTGGTGATGGTGGGCAAACCGAACTCTGTACAAGGCAGGGTCGCGCATGCACATAAAAGAAGAACTCATATCAATTTTGGCTCTAAGTAGACACTCCCCTTCCTTAAACCCACCTCTGCGCATCTTTTCAAATAAGGTTAAGTTTTCGCTTACAGAGTTATCACGATAAGGACTATTTTTACCTAGCTCTTTTAGAGTGCCACGCAACTCACGCATCTGTTCTTGGCTTGAAAAATCCACATAAGCCAAACCTTTATTTATTAATTCAATTGCAAAGTCATAGAGTTGGTCAAAATAATTAGATGAATAACGCACATCACCATCCCATTTAAAACCTAACCAAGATACGTCTTTTTGAATAGCATTAACGTAGTCTATATCCTCTTTTTCAGGGTTAGTGTCGTCAAACCTAAGGTTACATTGTCCTCGATAATCATGGGCAATACCAAAATTAAGACATATAGACTTCGCATGGCCAATATGCAGGTAACCATTTGGCTCAGGCGGAAAACGAGTCTGGATATTAGTATGTAAACCTTCGTTAATATCTTTATCTATGATTTGACGAATAAAATTGGTCGGACGACTGTCAGCCTCGGCCATTAATGCACCCTCTTGGTAAAATTAACGAAATATATGGTATTTATTATACCAGTATCAAATATGAACATAACACTTTTTATAGGCGTGTTAGGTATTTCCCTGACTTCTCTGTGTCCATCGCGTATTAAATAGTCACGCCAGCATGGTTAACCAAAGGTAATGCTGCAGGTGATTGTAATTTTTCTCTTAACCAATCGGGTATGGGTGTTTTTTGATAGGTTTGGGTGTCGACCATTACATAAGTAGTGGTGCTTTTAGCTATGATTTTTTTTGATGCAAAGTCGCTGATCATTATCTCAAAAGCATAAGAAGTATTGCCAAGCTTTTGTAATGACACTTCAATGGCCAAAACATCATCAAACTTTGCTGGTGAATACCAATCAATATGCAAACTCACCACTTGGTTGTCTAAGCCTTTATCCAACAAAGCTTGAAAACCACCTACTGCTACTCTGAAGTATTCTGTTAAAGCAATGTCAATATAATCAGCATATCGTGCATTAAATACAACTTGTTGAGCGTCACATTCACCATATCGAACTCTTAATAATAAAGTGAACTGATTTTTGACCGTTGATATGTTTGGCTGCGCGGTGTTATGCATTATTTTCCTTAATGAAATCGGTGTTTTTCTTCTGCTTCTGAAGGGTCATCAACTTGCCATTCATCGCCTATGTCTATGTCATCTTGCGAGCTACTTTCTTCCCATTCATAGCGTTTTACCGCAGGTTTAGGATCACTGTCACGCCATATTAAAGCGGCAACAACACCCGCTAAGGCACCGAAAAAATGATACTCGAAAGAAATACCTTCTTCTCTAGGAAAAATCGTCATTGTCATACCACCGTAAAGTAAAAAAGCAATCATCATTATAGCGACTGAACTTTTATCGCGGCGGAATATACTGGCCACAAACAAAAAGAAAAATAAACCATGTGTCACACCACTAGCGCCTATGTGGTTAGCCTGTCGGGCAAAAAACCACACACCCAGACCGGACAAAATCCACACAAAAATTAACACCTTCCACCAAGAATTAGGATAACCATAATACAAAAAACTAGCTAAAATAAGGATCGTAAAAGTATTATTAAAAATATGTTCCAAAGAACCATGTACTAAAGGCGCTGTGATAATACCTAACATACCTTGTGTATCTAAGGGCACCAATCCCATAAAAGATAAATTCAATCCGAACAAAATTTCAGCAGACTTTAAGCACCACAGAAAGGTAATTGCTAATATTGAATAGAGGATACTTTTAGACAAGCGTTTATTATGTGTCATGAACTTGATATTGGGCAGAGTCATTAATTTTAAAGAGGCAGAAGCAAAATGAACTTGTAAACTACTAATAATAAACTTAACACAAACCGAACATTTTAAAGTGCATCACGTTACCTAGATAGACAAATAAAACTCACAAGCAAACCTTTCATTAAGTCTTATCTTAAATACCGGGCTTTGATTAACATTGAACATCCATAGATGTCACTATCCAAATAGCCTGAAGATCTATACTTAGATTGCTGAATTACTAATATTGTTGTGTGTTGCATTTATCTAAACTTCTTAATAGTCATGTCATGATGTCGGTTTACCGAGATATGATAGAGGTAAACACTAAATTCGTATGAATATAAAGTTGCTAAAGCTTCTGCCTGGCAGGGTCGGATTATACTTTAGTTGGTTTTTTACCAAACAGTATTCCCGCTCTAAACTTGCTATCCCAACCCGTTCGCATTATTTTGCCAGCACCGCTGCCTTTAAGCGGGTGGGCTTTGATTAAATTAAGTAGCGCACATCTGAATGGGCCATGTTTTTCGCCCCATCCTCGGCATATATCTGACGTTCATCTTCCCTGAACGTCACGTCCAGCATCGAATTTTGGCCAGTTCCGATGGCTTAGTAAATGGATTATTCTATTTGCCATGGGGTAATGACGCTGTTTGTTTAATAAAAGGGACTTTGGGCTTGCGTAAATCAATCACTAGTGTTTCTGAAATTTTATCTTGAATCGCTTGACGATTAGGATCCCAAAAAACCTGCATGAACCCTGTAAGTCCCGTTGCAAAACCAGCAGCATATCCACCGTAACGGCCAAAGCTTTCCCACAGGTTTAAAGGTGTGTTGTCTAGTTTAATTACCTTCATACCCATCATTTTTTTCCCCGGTGTTTGACCTTTCCACCATGCAGTGAATATACTGAAATAAAACGCTGCCCATCCAAGCCCAAGACCAAATTCTTCGACTAATTTTTTTAACCAATTAATTAAACTTTTATACTGAGTATAAGGCTTGTCCTTTTCTAAACTGCTTTCGACTAGCTTAGTAGGGGATCTTTTTAATAGATGCTTGCTCAGCGATTTTATTATCATTAGCAGTTTTCTTTGTATCGACAAATTGTTGTAGATGGGCACTCAACTCCGTTTGTTGCTCGTTAGTAAGGTTTTTAGATACTGAGCCTAGATACCCTTCCAACCCCCCCTCTATGGCATCTCTATTTAAACCAATAGCAACGACATCTTGTACAAGTTCTTCTCCTAAAGATTGAAAACAATCATAGGTTGGCTCGCACTCACCTTGTGCAACCTGTTGTTTTATGGCTTTGGTTTTAAGCAAAAACTTTGCCGTTAAAGCCACTAACGTTATTCCTTCCACTGTATTGACCGTGTTTACTGAAGCATCAGATGAATCTC
>Ga0115562_1001067_pt1 | contig 20413 bp, 14 predicted proteins | sample COGITO_mtgs_1105_6_FD_87200 | JGI IMG/M metagenome (GOLD analysis project Ga0115562, IMG submission 87200) | Pelagic marine microbial communities from North Sea - COGITO_mtgs_110516 | ecosystem: Environmental > Aquatic > Marine > Epipelagic | place: Germany:Helgoland, sampling site Kabeltonne...
CCAGTCGTCGTTCATGCGCACAAGCGTGCCATAAACTTGCGGCGAGACGAGCCCGACCGCGGCGGAGACGTGAAGTGGGTTGAGGGAGGCAATCTTGGCCGAAGCGATGACCGCCTTCCCACCCTTTTCCTGTGCTATTGTCGGCGTCATGCCAGCAAGCGTGAGGCATGCAGCGAGGGCGATCGCCTGCGTGCATCTTCCTAAGAATTTGAGGTGCATACTGCTTTCCTTTCGTTGTTTGAGTTGATTGAAAATTTCTTGTATACGGGGTTGACCAAGGGTAGAAATATCTGCCTGTTCATATAAGAGTGCGCTCTTTTCGGGACTCTTTTGGAGGTAGAATTTTGCAGATCATATGGCCCTTCGATCCTGTTGATGCGTCCTCTAAGACACTGACGGGGCAAGCAGATTCCATGCTGCGCCAAGCCATCATTGTTGGCTATCTGCGCCCCGGCGAGCGGCTGACTATGCGCGGGCTGGCGCAAGATATGGGGATGAGCGTAACCCCTGTGCGCGAAGCAATTCAGAATCTTATTTCCGAACATGTGCTGCATATGCAGTCGCCCAAAACCATTATTGTGCCGCGCATCGATCAGGCGGCGTGCTTTGAGGTTTTTCAGATCAGGATTGCGCTTGAGACATTGGCGGCCGAGCAGGCGATGTCGCACATGGGTGCTGCGGATTTCAAGAAGCTGCGCGCCATCAATGCACGTCACCGCGAAAGTCTTGAACGGCGCGATATTGGAAAAGTTCTGAAGTCCAACAACGATTTTCACTTCTACATTTACCGCAAGTCTTTGATGCCAGCCCTGCTGAATCTGATCGAAACCCAGTGGCTGCGTATCGGTCCCACGCTGAACTTCCTGCATCCAGACTACGTTGGAGGGCTGACAGGCAACGACCATCACGAACTCATCATCTGCGCGCTGGAAGACGGGTCTGCCCCTGAGGTGCGTGCGGCGCTCAGCGGCGCTCTGCTTTCAGCACAAAATGAGATCATAAAGCGGCTTCCCCCACGCTTGACCATTTAACTAATTTTGTTATAACAGCATGGTATTACAAAACTGTCAAATCTTGTCTTTTTAGGCTGTGAGACTAGGTGTCGGAGACACCTTAATGAACGGCCTTCGCCGGGGCAAACGGCTGCCGATAAGGTCTGACACCGGGCAAATGGATGTATTGGAGGATATCATATGGCAACGCCAAAAGTCGCAATTTTAGGCATGTTTCTGGAAAGCAACAGATTTTCCCGCACGATGGGAGAAGAGCAATTCAAGCAGCAAGTTCACTTTGCAGGCGATGATATCACCCAGGATGCCCGCAGCCCGAACCCTCGTTTGATGAAGGAGTACGTCGGCTTTTACTCAGGCATGGACCAGCGCGGCGATTGGGAGCCGGTTCCGATTTTGGTCACAGGGTGTGGGGCAGGCGGGGCGGCAGACCACGGATTCTTTGTTGAGGTATTGCAGGAGATTGAGGGTGAACTGGCCAAGGTCGGTAAACTCGATGGGGTCTATATCGGTAATCATGGCGCGATGATCACCACCGAAGAACAGGATGCGGATGGGGTATTCTATCAGGAGATCCGGCGCATGGTTGGCCCAGATGTACCTATTGTCATAACGCTAGACCCGCACGGCAATGTCTCAGAAACGATGGTCAATTCGGTTGATATTGCTGTGTCTTACCTCACAGACCCCCACATAGATCACGCGGATCGCGGTGTGGAGGTCGCAGGCCTGCTGCATGAGCTTTGGGATGGCATGAAACCGCATGTTTTTTCTGTGCGGCTTCCCATAGTGCCGCCGAATGTCGCAACATTTACCGGCTCAGGTGCGTTTGGCGAGATGGTCGATATGGGCCAATCGCGGTTGCGGCCCGAGATTTGCAATGTCTCGATACTGGGTGGCTTTGCCTTTTCCGACACTTGGAAGAACGGTCTGACGATCATCGTCACGGGTCGTGATGACGGCACGCATGCGCGGGCGCTTGCCAAGGACTTGGCCGATTATGGCTGGGCCAACCGCGCGCGTTTCATCTGTGAAGCCGAACCAATGGAGGACGCCGTGGCGCGGATTGTGGGCACCGGGAAAGACCCGTCTCTGCTCCCATCAATTTATTCCGATCTGGGTGACAACTGTGGTGCGGGCGGCCCCTCCTGCACCACGTGGATGCTTGAAGCCGTACACAACGCTGGGGCCAAAGGTGCTTTGATCTACAATTTCTGCGATCCGGTTCTGGCTGCTGAGGCGCATGCATTGGGGGTAGACGCTACGTTCACCGCCACATTCAACGGTGATGATTGGGGCGAGGGTGGCCAAAAAGACCACGTCGCTGAGGCAAAGGTGCTGGGGCTTTATGATGACACCGTAATTGGTCGCCATGGCATCGTGAAGGGCAAGACTATCTATCCTGGTCCTATGGCGCTGCTGGATCTAGGCGGAGTGCAGGTTGTGGTGGTCAGCCGTCGTGTGGTTGGAAATGATCCCATTTACGGCGAGGTGCTAGGCATTGATTTTTCAGAGATCCGCAGCATCGTAGTCAAGGTCCGCAGCTCGTTCCCAGTGGGTTTTGACGAATTCATCGCGGCGGAGAATATTCATTTTGTGGACACACCCGGACGTACGTCACCGATGCTCAAGCGCATGCCATTCGAGAACCTGCCGCGCCCTGTCTATCCGCTCGACAGCGGGTTCGACTGGCAGAACCCACTTTAGGTTATTTTGGCAAGTCACGGACATTATACACGAAGGTTGCGTGGTCATGCGCGGTCGTCTTGCCTTTTTGACTGCGCAACCTCAGTCAAACCATCTTTCAGCAAACATAGGATTTTGCCATGTCTCGCCCTAATATTCTTGTAATACAAGCTGATCAGCTGACATCCCTTTGTTTGTCCGCCTATGGCAAGCCATATGCGATCACGCCGAATATTGACAAGATTGCGCAGAACGGCACAACCTTCACCAACAGCTATTGCAACAATCCAGTATGCGGGCCGTCGCGCGCCTCTATGATGACAGGGCGTTTACCTTCGGATATTGGAGTGTTTGATAACGGGGCTGAGTTTTTAGCTTCTGAACCAACTTTTGCTCACTACCTTCGCACACTTGGCTATAAAACGACGCTATCAGGCAAGATGCACTTTGTCGGACCGGACCAATTGCATGGGTTTGAAGAACGGCTGACAACGGATATTTATCCGTCCGATTTTGCATGGACCGCAGATTGGGATAAAACCGACGAGCCTTTTGCCCCTTCGGTTATGAGCCTGCTGAGTGTCGTCGAAGCGGGGTATTGCGAACGTAATCTCCAGATTGACTACGACGAGGAAGTCTTCGCCGCGGCCAAGCAAGAGATGTACAACCATGCGCGATCAACGGACGATCGCCCCTTCATGCTGCATGTGTCGTTCACCCAACCCCACAACCCGTTTGTCGCGGGAAAGAAATATTGGGACATGTATGAGGGCGTTGATATCTCCGAACCAGAGGTCGCGCACATTCCTTACGAGGAACGGGATGCTTGGGCGCAACGATATTACCTGACAATCCGGCAAGACGAATTCGATATCACACCAGAGCAGCTTTATAATGCGCGGCGTGGATACTTTGCGATGTGCACGCATTTTGATGAAATGATCGGCGGGCTGATTGAAACGCTGGAGAGCATTGGGGAGTTGGAAAACACCTACATCTTCATCACCTCCGATCACGGGGAAATGCTGGGCGAACGCGGCATGTGGTTCAAGTTCAACCCGTTTGAGGCCTCTGTCCGCGTACCCTTGATAGCACAAGGTCCGAAACTGAAAGTAGGACATCGCGAAGAGGCGTTGGCCTCGCTCGTGGATCTGTTGCCTACTTTCACAGACATTGCCAGCGATGGCCAGTTCGACGTTTACGCAGCGCCCTATGATGGGCGCAGTTTGCTCGCTCTGCCTGAACGCGGGAGTGATGGCGATAAAGTGTTCATCGAATTTAACGGCGAGGGGCTGTATGCGCCTGCAATGATCATGATCAAAGGCAACATGAAGCTGGTTCATAGCCGAACAGACCCCAAGATGCTGTTTGACCTCGCAAATGACCCGCTTGAATTGACCAATCTGGCCGATGATCCGGCCTATCAAGATGTCCTAAATGCTATGTTTGCAGAAATGCAAAACCGTTGGGACGAAGACGATCTGGATCAACGGATCAGAGCCTCGCAACGCAAGCGGATCTTTGTGCAAGACGCCATGAAGCACGGCCGGTTCCCATCGTGGGATTTCGGGCCGCACTACGATCCCGCCAAAGTCTATGTACGCGGCGGCAACGACCCAAGCACCACTGCCACAAAACAAAGAGGACGCTTCCCATACGTACCTGTTACGAAACCACAGTATCCGAGACAGACGAAAAAATAGGCCAAAATTTATATCGTGCAACTCCATAACAATGAAAACCTCAGGAAATAATTCATGAAAACTGTTTTCGTTTTGCTCGACTCTTTAAATCGCAATGCGATGGAATGTTATGGGCCGACGAGTGTGATAACCCCAAATTTTTCACGTTTTGCAGAACGTGCCATAACTTTTGACAACCACTATGTTGGCAGTCTGCCCTGCATTCCCGCCCGGCGGGATCTGCACACGGGCCGCATTAATTTCCTGCACCGCAGCTGGGGCCCGTTGGAACCGTTTGACGATTCTTTCCCCGAGCTTCTTAAGCAATCGGGCACTTATTCTCATATTGCTACAGATCACCATCATTACTTTGCCGATGGCGGTGCAACCTACCATCAACGCTATTCCTCGTGGGATCTTGTGCGTGGACAGGCGATTGACCGTTGGAAAGCCCATGTGAACCCCAATCTGGGGGGGTTGCGCAAAGAGTATCATCCGCTTCAGCATCACCGCGCTAACTACATGATCAACCGATCTTATGTGGCAGATGAGGCCGATTATTGCGGCCCGCAAGTGTTTAGGTTGGGTCAGGAATTTTTGGAGCAAAACCATAAAGATGATGATTGGCTCTTGCAGCTCGAATGCTTTGATCCGCACGAACCTTTCCATGCGCCGCCACGGTTCCGCGAGATGTATCCGACCGACTACGATGGTCCGATCCTCGACTGGCCGGTCTACAAACGTGTGACCGAAACGCCCGAAGAAATCGCGGAATTACGCGCAAATTACGCAGCTTTGACCACGATGTGCGATGAATACTTTGGCAAGCTGCTAGATTTCTTTGACGAAAACGACCTATGGAAAGACACCTGTCTAGTTCTGACCACCGACCATGGCTTTCTGCTGGGTGAACACGATTGGTGGTCCAAAAACCGGATGCCGGTCTATGACGAAATCGCGCGCATCCCGTTGATGATTGCCCATCCTAATTACAGCGAACAGGGCGGCACACGGCGAAAAGCCTTGACACAATCAACCGACATTATGCCGATGCTACTTGACCTGCACGACAAAGAAATACCACGGGACGTGTTGGGCAAGTCCTTGCTCCCATTACTGGAAGATGATCACGCCATCCGGGATGCGGCAATCTTTGGTTATTTTGGCGCTGCCTGTAACGTCACCGACGGACGCTACGTCTACCACCGCTATCCTGAGAAACTGACCGTGGACGGTTTGTATGAATACACGCTGATGCCAACCCGCATGACGACGCGGTTTTCGATCAGCGAATTGGTCGGTGCGACCCTCGCAAACCCGTTTGATTTTTCTAAGGGTGTACCGCTGTTGAAACTGAAACCGCGTGCGAATGAGGCGGGGGAGGCGATCGAAGTGCAGGGCATGGATTTTGCAGACACACAGACCCGCCTGTACGATCTGGACAACGATCCGGGGCAGACCACACCGATTGATGACCTCGAAATAGAAGCTCGACTGGTCGCGGCAATGACCCGTCTGATGCTCGAAGCTGACGCACCGCCAGAACTGTTCGAACGTTTTAATCTGACGCATGAAAGGGCAGCACATGTCTGACCTGATTTCCCCACAGTTCACGGATATTGATCTGTCATTTTCTGTGGTTAGTGCCATTCCGTTCGTTATGCGCGTTCCGTCTCCTGTGCCTGTCCAGACGTCGTTCGGGACGATGTTTGATCGCCCTGCAGTGTTTCTTGAAGTGACAGATGATCACGGCAACAAGGGCCTGGGCGAAGTTTGGTGTAATTTCCCCTCCTGCGGTGCAGAGCACCGTGGACGCCTGCTGGAAACCGTGATCTTCCCGGCCCTTTTGGGGAAGCGTTTTGACAGCCCCGATAGCTGTTTTGCGCAACTTGAAAAGCAATTCGCGCGACTCGCCATTCAGGCGGGGGAACCGGGGCCGATTGCGCAGTGTATCGCAGGCGTCGATGTGGCGTTGTGGGATATGGTGGCGCGGCGTGTAGGTGTGCCGTTGTTCCGGCTTTTGGGTGGCACAAATGCCTACATACCGGCCTATGCAAGCGGGATTAATCCAGCGAACGCAGTCAAAACAGTTGAACGCTGCCGCGCCGAAGGTCACCGTGCTTTTAAACTAAAGATCGGTTTCGATCGCGCAGGGGATTTGGCAAACATTGCACAGATCACAGCCGCCTTGGAGCGGGACGAGGTGTTTATGGTCGATGCTAATCAGGCATGGACGGTGGATGAGGCGCTCAACACTCTACCCGAATTGGCGGCCTTCTCGCTGGGGTGGATTGAAGAACCTATTATGGCTGACCGGCCCATCGACGAGTGGTTGGCGCTGGCGCTGGCAACCTCTGTACCCCTTGCCGCTGGTGAAAATATGATCAGCGCGCAGGACTTTGCGCGGGGGATATCCAAACCAGCCTTAGATGTGATCCAACCCGATCTATGTAAATGGGGCGGTATTAGCGGCGTATTACCTGTTGCCAAAGATATTATGGTGGCTGGCAAACGCTATTGCCCGCATTATCTGGGCGGCGGCATTGGCCTTGCGGCGTCCGCGCATGTGCTCGCGGCTGTTGGCGGTGACGGCATGCTAGAAATTGATTCCAACGACAATCCGCTGCGCAATATCTTGTTCGCACCACCCGTGACCCGAGGGCAACTGAAGCTGCTTGAAACACCGGGCCTTGGCGTCGCGGACCAATTTGCCAACTTGCTGGCATCAGACATCGGTAAGAGGGAAACAAGATGAGCATCCCAGAATATGACTATATCATTGTTGGTTCCGGCTCAGCTGGCTCTGTTGTCGCTAACCGACTGTCCGCTGGTCCCGATTGCAAGGTTTTGGTGCTGGAGGCAGGCGGACAGGACAGTAATTTCTGGCTCAAGCTGCCAATTGGTTATTTCAAAAGCATTTATGATCCAAGGTTTTCGCGCGTTTTTGACACTGAACCGTCTGAAGGTGATGGGCATCGCGGCATTGTCTGGCCGCGTGGGCGGGTTGTTGGTGGTTCAAGCTCGATCAACGGGTTAGTTTATATCCGGGGACAACATGAAGATTTTGAAGACTGGGACACTATTGGGGCTGAGGGCTGGTCATATAACGAAGTGCTGCCGCATTTTCGCGCACTAGAGCGTTTTGAAGGCGGTGAAGACAGGTATCACGGTCGAGACGGTGAACTGTCAATTTCCACTTTGCGAAATCATAATGCAGCCTGTCAGGCCTGGATTGCAGCGGCTCAAGAGTACGGCTCACCTGCCAATCCCGACTTCAATGGCGCGACGACCCACGGAGTAGGGGCCTATCACCTCAGCATCGGCAAACGGCTGCGCGCCAGCGCTGCAGTGGCGTTTCTTCGTCCGGCATTGAAGCGGTCAAATCTAACACTGCTGACAAAAGCGCTGGTGACGCGGGTCGAGATGGAAGGCACACGCGCGGTAGGGGTAAGCTGGACCTCAAACGGGCAGTCCTTTAGTGCAAAAGCCAAACGCGAGGTTATTCTGTGCGCCGGTGCGCTGCAATCACCTCAGATATTGCAATTGTCAGGCATTGGGCCTGCAGCGGTGTTGAAAGAACAGGGCGTCCCGATTGTGATCAACGCACCTGAAGTCGGCGAGAACCTTCAAGATCACTACCAGATACGTTTGACGTTGAAGCTGAACCAAAATATTTCCCTGAATGACGATGTGCGTAACCCGGTTAAACTGGCCAAGATGGGGCTTGATTGGATGCTGAAAGGCACTGGTCCTCTGACCGTTGGCGCGGGGCAGGTCGGCGGTGGCGCCTGTAAGAAATACGCCTCCCCCGGGCGGCCAGATATTCAGTTCAATGTCATGCCTTTGTCAGTCGATAAACCCGGCACGCCCTTGCATCGGTATTCAGGGTTCACGGCGTCATTCTGGCAATGTCATCCCGAAAGCCGTGGCAATGTTCACATCCAATCGCCCGATCCGGCCATGCAGCCGCGCATCGCGCCGAACTATCTGTCTACCGAACTGGACCGGAATGTGATGGTTGATGGCATCAAAGTATTACGGGGCATTCACGCGCAACCTGCTTTTCGACCTCTTTGGGACACCGAGAATGTCATCGGTGAAGACCACCAAAGCGACGCTGAAATCCTTGACGCAGTTCGCAACATGGGCGGCACAGTGTTTCACCCTGTCGGCACCTGCCGGATGGGCAATGACAGCAGCGCTGTTCTTGACCCGGAATTGCGGGTGCGCGGGGTGCAAGGTCTGCGGGTGATTGGTGCCTCGGTGATGCCAAAAATCACGTCCGCAAATACTAATGCGGCCACACTGATGGTCGGCGAAAAAGGGGTGTCGATGATCCTGAACGACGTCCCGCAACGCAACGCGCAACACGCAGAGGAACGTTTGTAATGACCACACCATCCCGTCCCAATATCATCCTAATCATGGCCGACCAAATGGCGGCTCACGCGCTTAGCTTGTATGGCAATACCGTGTGTAAAACGCCCAATCTTGAACGTCTGGCAGCCCAAGGCACCGTTTTTGAAAACGGCTATTCGAACAATCCGCTTTGCGTACCCAGCCGTGCCTCAATGCTAAGCGGAATGCTATCGCCTGACGTTGACGTTTTTGACAATGCCAATGAATTACCCAGTTCGGTGCCAACGATGGCGCATTATCTGCGTCATGCTGGATATTGGACGGAACTCTGCGGCAAGATGCATTTTATCGGTCCTGACCAGGAACATGGGTTCAACCAGCGCACGGTTACTGACGTTTATCCTGCCAGTTTTCAGTGGATCGCCGATTGGCAGGCTGGCCCTGCTTTTGTACCTTCTGGAACTGCGTTGAACGGTGTGGTCGAATCCGGTCCATGCGTGCGCACCATGCAGGAGGATTATGACGACGAGGTCGAACACTGCGCGATCCAAAGCCTCTATGACCGCGCCCGCGAACCCGATCATCAACCTTTTTTCCAGATCATTTCCTTCACCAGCCCGCATACGCCCTTCACGGTTAGTCAAGACTATTGGGATCGCTACGAGTCCAGCGAAATTGACTCGCCTGCAGTGGGTACATTGCCATTCGAGGATCTGGATTATCACTCCAAGGCATTGTTTTTCGCCCATGGCCGCCACCGGCACAAGGTCACACAAGAGCACCTGATGGCAGCGCGACATGCCTATTATGGCATGATCTCCTATGTTGATGATAAGATCGGGCGCATTCTTGGTACGCTTGAAAAGACCGGCCAGCGTGACAACACGGCAGTGTTTTTTGTGTCTGATCACGGTGAGATGCTAGGCGAACGCGGTATGTGGTTCAAACAGACGTTCTGGGAATGGTCAGCCCATGTTCCGTTTATCGCTTCCGTTCCCGGAATTGCAGGGGGCGGGCGCAGCGACCAAGTGGTTTCCTTGGTGGATCTATTGCCGACGTTCCTTGATCTTGCAGGTGCTGACAGCCCTGATCTGGCGGGTAGTTCGGTGTTGCCACTGATGAGAGGCGATATTGAAGCATGGCCCGATATTGCGATCAGTGACTATCTGGCCATCGGGCCCTGCGTGCCTTGCCGTATGGTGCGCAAAGGGCGGTTCAAATTCATCTATACGCACGGCCATCCAGCTCTGTTGTATGATCTGAAGGCAGACCCCTCAGAGTTGAACGATCTGGCACAAGACGCTGAGTTTGCAGATGTGCTTGCAGAGCTACAGGCTCTTGCCTTGACCAATTGGGACCCCAATGCGCTGACCGAATGCGTGCTGAAAAGTCAGCAACAGCGTAAGTTGATCAAGACAACTCCCGGTGCAGCGCCGCAATGGGACTATATCGCGCGAACAGGAGACGAGGAACGGTTCGTGCGCGCCCAGGGTGTAGATGCAACCAAAGGTCGGCTGCGATTGCCGCAAGTGCCCGAGGTATCCCCAAACTGGCCAGAACTTGATTTGGACACCGTGGCTGACCTTATAGCGGGACGTCAAAACATACAGGCGTTTCTAAAGTAGTACGCGCAGTCACATTCAAAACCCATTCCGTAGCGAGGTTTTTTGGCCGCGCGCTCATTCTGAAATCTAAGGAAACCCCATGCCTGTAGACATTCACAACCCCGCAAACCCGTCCGAAGTTGTGGGCACATTCCCCACCATGTTGCCAGAGGACGTTCCGGCCATGATGGCAAATGCACACAAGGCACAACGGGAATGGGCGCGCATGCCGCAGCCTGAGCGTGGCAAAATTGTTGACGCTTTCCTTGATGCTTTGGAGACTCGCATCGAGGATATTGCAACCGCGATCACTCGCGAAATGGGCAAGATAATTGGTGAGTCTCGGGGTGAAGTGAACAAAGCCCTTGGCGAAGGCCGTGCCACGACCCGCCGCGCGTCTGCGCCGATTGGCGAGGTGCTTCCTTCACAGAAACCCGGCACCGTCACCTACTCAACGCGCCGACCACGGGGGGTCATTGTAGGAATAAACCCGTGGAACTTCCCGTTCAGCACACCCATTCGTAAAACTATCCCGGCGTTGGTTTATGGCAACGCCATCGTTCTCAAACCATCCATCAGTACGCCGGGCGCGGCCTTCATCATGCAAGAAGTTGCAGACCAAACTTTACCTAAAGGGTTGTTTCAGATTGCTTACGGGTCCGGTAGTCTTGGTGGCGTGCTGACGGCGGCGCAGGGCGTAAATGCGATTAGCTTTACTGGATCAGTGGGTATTGGTCGGATCGTGGCGCAAGCAGCCGCTGCAAATTTGGCCGAAATCAGTTTGGAACTGGGCGGCAAAAACCCTGCAATCCTAAATGACGCCAGTGATCTCGAAGCGACGCTTGATCAGATCTACATGGCGGCGTTTGCGGTCTGTGGACAGCGTTGCACAGCCATTAGCCGCGTGATCGTGCGGCGTGACCTGGAGGCGGATGTCGTAGTCGGGTTGGTCAAACGGGCAAATGCTGCGGCGATAGGTGATGGGTTGGACAGTGCGACAACCATCGGCCCCCTGATGGGCGAAAAGGCCCGTGCGGATGTGGCAGGATTTGTGGACCGTGCACGCACTGCAGGGGCAACAGTAGCCGCAGGCGGCGCACCTGTCGAATTGAATGGCGGGTATTTCTACGCGCCAACGATCTTAAGCGATGTGACGCCGGACATGGAGATTGCTCGCGACGAGGTGTTTGGTCCGGTCTTGGCCGTCATTCCCTATGACACCGTTGACGAGGCATTGGCTATTTGTAATGACGTTGAGTTTGGCCTGTCTGCCTGCCTTTACTCAGAGCAAACGCCACTTGTGGATCGGTTTGTGGCCGAGGTCGAAAGCGGCATGATCCACGTTAATTGTGGCAGCTTCCCAGAGGATCATGCGCCGTTTGTCGGGGTCAAGAACTCGTCGTTAGGTGTGGGTGGATCAAATGGGACATCAACGCTTCATTTCTTTACGCAGGAACATACGGTTTTCCGAAAGGGTCAGGTGTAAGAAGGTATTGTCGGGTCTTGCCAGACTACGAAAGGGACCGTTGCATTCAAACAGTCCGTCATTAAATAGTTAAAGACAGAAGGCATTTTGTTTGGCGGAGACATGACACAGTATGATTGTAATGCGAACATGACAGAACAAACATCGGCATGCTGCGCGCCTGTGTCGACCACTGCTGAGTGCGCGGAACGTGATCATCGATATGTTCAGGCGATCGCTGCGATTCAACCCGCAGCGCAGGCCACCCAGGACGATCTGCGCAACCTTCTGGTAGGCGTGCCTGGCGGATTTTTCTATTTTGGGGCACGAAAATCGACATACCCTGGGGATTTGGATGCCCCGAGACGGCGGGTTCGAGTAGATCCGTTTAGGATATCGCCAACAGCGATTTCAAACCTCGAATTTGCAAGGTTTATTGCCGCAACGGGATATCGGACAGTCGCAGAAGTCGAAGGATGGTCCTTTGTTTTTCACATATTCCTCGCGAATCTGGAGGACTGGCCCCAGCATCCGCCTGGATTGTGGTGGTGGCGAAAGGTTGACGGCGCGACCTGGCGTTATCCAGAAGGACCGGGCAGTTCAATCGTGGGCCGCGACACGCATCCGGCAGTTCATGTGACGTGGTATGACGCTAAAGCATATTGCAAATGGGCAGGGCTTCGGTTGCCTGCTGAGGTTGAATGGGAACGTGCTGCACGCGGCGGGCTTGCCAAAATGAAGTTCCCTTGGGGCAACGCGCTGCATCCTGACGGTGGGTTTGCAATGAACACCTGGCAAGGGGATTTTCCGGACACGAACACCGGCGAGGATGGTTTCGTCGGAACGGCACCGGTTGACGCCTTCCGTCCGAATGAATTTGGCCTCTACAACACAACCGGAAACGTCTGGGAATGGGTTGAGGACCGCTTTGGTAACTTGGCGCAGAACGCTGCAAATCTCCAAGAGGCCTCTCAGGGTGCCGCGCCCAGCAATGAACGGGTTCAACGCGGCGGATCTTATTTGTGCCACCAAAGTTATTGTGATCGCTATCATGTACATTCACGCACGCACAATGAACCGGACAGCTCGACCGGAAATAGCAGTTTCCGTGTTGCCGAATAAAGTGTTGTCAGACAAACTTGAACACCCCTAACAGGCACCTCAAGTCAATCCTCATGCGGTACAGAAATTGAACCAATCCGTGAGAGCAGTTGTACGTTTTTGCTTGAAGCGGGCAGGGCTAATTTGTAACCGTGCCGCACGACAAAACACTCTCCATTCCACTACATGAAACCTGGCCCGGGGTTACTGAACCATCCCGCCTAGGCCCGTGGACCGGGAACCAAGCAACTGGTGTACTATCGGACGATAGAGCGCGCACCTTCGTCCAGCATATAGTGCTTACTTATCTCAGTTGGCATTGGATAGCTTTGCTTGGACCGCGGTCCGTGGACCAAGTCACGACCGCCTAGCCAAGCCGCTTAGAATGGGGTGCTATAAAACCCCATAACTGGTGGAGATTTTAGCATGACAAAAGCAAACCTTGAGAAGGGTGTTCCATGGCGATTTGGCCCGATTGGCCCGGCCAACGGTGCGGGGCCAAGACCCGTAAGGGCACGCCCTGCCAAAGGCCCGCGTATAAGCGCAATGGACGGTGCTCCTTGCACGGTGGCAGATCCACAGGACCCAAGACAGGGGATGGCCTAGCGCGGCTTACAGCGGCTCGTACGACACATGGCAAGTACACCAAGGAGAAGCGTGCAGCGGCCAAGCTTTTTGCAGAGCAGGGCCGGCAGATGCGGGCAGAGTTGGCTGAGCTAGAGGAATGGTTCGTGGATCACGGACATTTGGACAAGAACTGGTGGGATCAATTCAAATAAAGCCCCAATTGCCCGGTTTTGAAATACAACCGGGGCATTAATTTATACAATAAAATCAATGGTTAAAGGCCGAGTGCCCAGTGCCCCAATAATACTAAAGACCTCCCTCTAAATTGATTTTGTCATAAGAAGTATTTTTTTGGGGGGTACCCTGTAGGAAACCGGGCACTGGGGCACTGGGGCACTAAAACGGAATATCATCGCCTAGGAACTCGGTAAGTTTTGGTTTGGGGGGTACTGCGCCCAACCCCCACGCTCCAAGAGCCACGGCAAGCAGGCCAGCTCCCCTCAATTGGGTCCATGGTCCACGGGCAGGGGCTTGAGAGTTTGGGCGGCAAGTTCATTGGAGTGGGGTTTTGTTGGGGGCTAGTACGGCTGAACCGCTGCCATCCAAAACGGATTGCATCAAAGTTAGCTATATGAGATCAAGTTATCTTTCGTTGTGACAATTCAAAAAATCTCAAACAACTTTTACGCGGCGTAGGGAGTACAGCGCTTTGAGAGATCACCTCAAGGGTTTGGCCATTACCACTGTGGGCGTCTTGCTCGTTGTACCAGACTCACTGTTTGTGAGGCTATTAAATGCGGAGCCCATGGTCACAGCATTCTGGAGGAGCTTGACTGCCGGGCTCTTCATTCTTGCTTTTCTACTAGCCCTCCAGGGGTGGCGACAGTGCCTAGCTGTACTTAGTACCGGTTGGCCAGGGCTTATCTATACCGTCTTGATTGCAACAACTGCACCTGCTTTCGTGATTGCCGTCACCCACACCAGTGTTGCCAATGCAGTATTTATTTTCGCTTCAATGCCAATATTTGCCGCAATTTTCAGCCGAGTTTTCTTGGGTGAGCTCATTCAAATGCGAATGGTCTTAACTATGTGTGCGGTGATCATCGGCCTCGCAATTATCGCCTTCGGCTCGAGTTCATCCCAACTCGCTTCTTGGAAAGGAGATATTTGGGCTATCTACGTGTCTGCAGCATATGCTGCCGCTTTAACTGCAGTGCGTTCGGTCAAGGCCACATCAATGGTTCCCGCTATTCCCTTTGCATATATTGGTGCTGCTCTCTTCATTGGGCCATTTGTTTCGCCGATTGAAGCATTCGAAATACAGTGGCCGCTGTTTCTGGGACATGGCGCTTTCATTGGCGCTGCATCATGTCTTCTCGCACTTGGTCCTCGCTACATAGGTTCGACAGAAGTGTCGCTCCTCATTCTCTTAGAATCCGTACTGGCACCAATCCTTGTGTGGGTTGTAATCGGAGAAAATCCGGGGTTTTGGGCTTTGGTTGGCGGTGCCGTTGTCGTTGGCTCACTTCTTTTCTCTAATCTTTATTTATTTTCAAAACAGAAATCCCTGTGATGTTAGATTAACTTCGGACCCTACCTTCCTTTAGCCACAGTTTTCAAAAACGAGACGTTCAGTATCGTTCACTAAAATGAGTATGAGGATCTAGCCACTTAGATTAAATAGGTTGGGTCGCGAACAGAGAGGAAGGCCATCAGACTAAAAGTGCTCCATAACATGAATTGCCTATAGCACTGTTGGTCCACCTATACGGTTCGGGGGTTATTAAAGAAACGGCAGGGCTTTCCATCATGACGGTGCGTGGTTCATTGGTTTGAAATATACAGTTGGGTCGAAAAATTCAGTACTAATTCAACAGTTGACCGAGCGAACAAAATAAACAGGATAATTCACATGAGCATTCAGGTAGGTATAGGTCCAAATAATAGAAAGTCTGTATATTTTGATGCAACTATTGAGGATGGTGTCGCGTGTTTTTCGGTTTACAATCACATGTTTATTCCGGCACATTTTGGCGACCCTGATGCAGAGTATGACAGCCTAATTAACGGCGTGGTGATGTGGGATGTGGCCGCCCAGCGGCAGGTTGAGATCTCAGGCCCAGATGCTGGGCGGCTTATTCAATATCTGACAACACGTGACGTCAGCGAGACTAAAGTGGGTCAGGGGCGCTATGTGCCGATCTGCAATCATGCGGGTAATCTTATAAATGATCCCGTATTGCTGAAAGTGGGTTCAGATCAGTATTGGCTCTCGATTGCGGACAGTGACATCGAATTGTGGGCCAGTGCGATAGCAGCCGAACGCGGTCTGGATGTGCAAGTTTTTGAACCAGACGTCTCACCTCTTGCTATTCAAGGCCCAAAGGCTGAGGCAGTGGTTGCAGCCCTATTTGGTGACTGGGTGAGATCGTTAAAGCATTTTGGTTTCAAGCAAACCGAATTACAGGGAATCCAGCTCATATTAGCACGTTCAGGCTGGTCTAAGCAGGGTGGGTTCGAGTTATATCTACAGGATGGAAAGCGTGGTATTGAACTGTGGAATATCGTCAAAGCGGCCGGTATGAGCTATGGTATTCGCGCAGGAGCGCCCAATGATAAGGAACGTATCGAAAGCGGTTTGGTCTCTTATGGTGCCGATGGTCGTCTGCAAACAAACCCCTGCAATCCATTTGAAATTTCTCTTGGTAAATTTGTCAATTTCAACAAGGAGGACGATTTTGTTGGTAGGGCCGCTCTGCTTAAAATTAAAGCCGAAGGGCCAAAACGCAGGCGTGTTGGGTACGTCATTTCTTGCGATTCAATGCCCGCCTCTCAGCATTCCTTGGATGTGGTTAACCCTGACGGAGAAGTTGTAGGAATCCTGAGTGAATGGATCTACTCGGAACGTTTTGGCAGCAACGTAGGAGTTGGGATGATCATAAACGAAATAACAGATATCTCAGAGAACCTGAACATCACATGGGAAGGACGACCCTACCGTGTCAAAATTAAAGAGTTGCCATTTATTAAGGTCTAGCACGGACCCAATCAGCTGCTGGGTTATCTTTGAAATATTCCCATACTTCAATTAACCTTAAAATAACCATTGCCGCTCTCGCTGTGCTGCCACCGCACCACGTATAATGATCTGGGCGGTTACTGCGCCTACCGCCCACGCTTTAAAGAACCACGTCAAACGGGCCAGCCCCCCTTCAAGAGGGTGCACGGTCCACGCGCAGGGGGTTAAGAGTTGGGGTGGTAGGTTCAATGGATGGGAGTTTTGTTGCGGGTCGCCAGCTGTGGATCGCTCGTCGCGCTGCACGGCTAATGCGTTGCGTACCACGATCGGGGGTAACTTGACCTGATCCTCAAACGTTAAGCTGCAAGGCTCAAAAGGGACCTCGGATCATTGGCCCGCGCCTCGGTCCACGGCCCTTTAGATTTAGCGTTGTAAATTCATTCGGGAGTAATTTTGTTGGGGGCACACTTCTATTCACGCAATAATTTTAAGCCAAACCGTGCCACTGCTCTGGCTGAGTGGCGTCAATTGTTGAGCGCATAAATGAAAGCCATGCGGGCAATCTGATGCGAGTTTTCATTAATTTGACAGCACCGCCCGCTTTGCTCATTCCCGAGCATTTCTATGGCCTAACCACCAACGGTAGAAAGAAACTCGTTGCGCTGTTCATCAGACAGCATGGGCATCTTTACAATAAGTTCCAGCCCAATCTCCTTGCGGTTCAGATCATTCAAAACTGCATCTAAGCCAGTAACAGCTATATTAGGGCTTGCCTCCCAAGCTCCTATAGCGACGCTGCCTTGATATAAGGCGCAAGAGTTAGTCGCATATTCGGCCAAACTGTCAAAACCACCGAAGCCTTTGTCTGCGCCCAAGACTAATCGGTTGGCCAAGAAGTCATACTGCGGATAATATTCCTGACATAACGTGGCTACGTATTCACGTCCTGCCCATTCAACAACCACATCGTATTTGCCGGCTAAAACATGGTCATGGATCGCTAAATTACCCATGGCTGTGATGCTGGCGCCAGATGTAGGCAGCAAAATCGGCTCATCTAACATCAAAAAATTGTCCATTGAGAATGTTTGAACAGGCTGCTCGCTAACAAAGCCGTCAAAAGCAGCAGCATAAACATTTCCAAATGGGATATCTGCATTACTTACGATTTGGCCTTGGCTGTCCATCCCGCTGAATAAGCTTTCAGGCACACGAAGAACGTGGTTTTTGGGATCATTTGCCGCGACATGTGAAAATGCAAATCCACCATGATTTTTGAGATATGCACCTCTTACCAATTGCGCGTTTTGTTGAGCGTCTGATCCCCCCCCAATAAACGCAATGTCAGTCTGGCCATCTGAGTCAACATCATGGAACTGGAAGTTCTCTATGAAATTGTTCCACTCGTTTCCTTCATGTTCTGCTACATAGTCATCTGGGGCGGTAACTATTGGATAGAACGAAGAAGCGTATGAGCCGTAACCCATGTTTTCGATAATTTGCACACCGGTGCCAACGTAGAGAATGCCTGCCCGTGACAACACTACGTCTAGATCACCATCCGTGTCTAAGTCCCACAGGCCGACTTCTGGCACTGTTCCCCAATCGTCAACCGTGGGCAATCTAATCGAACGGGTGAAGTTACCACGACCGTCATTGAGTGCGATGCCTGTGGGAGATGAACCTCCATATTCATGGCCCGCATGAACTAAATCAAGGTCTCCGTCTCCATCCATATCGCCTAGTTCAATTGCAAACGCGTTGACGTCTCCACATGTCCGCCTGGACATGAAGCCCGTGCCATCATTGAACCAACAAGTCAGTCGATTAGCTAATTCCGTGAGGACTATATCGACGTCTCCATCGGCGTCCAAATCACCGACTGCCCCACCATGGTCAAAAATTTGATAGCTTGGGTCAATCAGGTGCGTTTGAGAACTTTCCACCCAGCTGCCATCGGCTTGGCTCAGAAAATAGCTGTCGCGAATACCGTTATGGTGACCGATTGCGTGATCGGCGATAAACAAATCAAGGATACCATCGCTATTAAAGTCAGCGACTAGATTTTGCCTAGCGAGAGAGTGTCCAGGAACATCACGTCGGTCGATGAAAAGATCGCTGCGATCTATGAATGCTCCGCTTTCATCCTGTAAGAACAAAGTCGGCCCAGGCATCTCACCCTCGCAATCGCGACCACCACAGAGTCCAGCCGTATCTTCTCCTGTCACCTCGACGTTTTCGGGTTTCATAGTTCCCGTGTAGATAAAATCGAGAAGCCCATTATTATTGAAGTCGTAGTTCGCCCAAAAATGCCCGAACCAATACCTTTCATTTGTGATTGCAGGACTAATTGGCGGATAAAAATATTCAGCATTAGAATTCTCGTGCTCAGCGCCAGAGAATGGAGTTGTCCTGATACTTTTGCCGTCGGCCGCTTCTATAAGAGCGGTTAAATCAGTGACATTAATCTGATCAGGGTCGTCATCTTTATAGTCTGTCTGTTCGTAGAATTCGGCAATTGCAGCCGCTGTTCTGGGTCCATAAGCGCCATCGACGTGACCTGCGTCGTATCCAAGTTGGTTCAAGATAAACTGGGCGGTGAAGACTGGATGCTGCTCTAGCCGTGTGGTTGCTGCTGCTTCCGACTCCAATAGTTGCGCTGCGGCTGTCAGTGTTACGGCAAAAAGAACAACATTTTTTTTCATGACTACTCCTATATCCTCGTTTGAGTATTCCTGATGAGCCAAAATATTTCAACCTTTCGGGGGGACTTTGTCAGAGCAAACTGACTTGAAGCGGGTAGGACTAATTTATAGCTTCGGTGGATGACTAAGCACTCTGTATTTCGCTATTTTAAACCTGGTCCGGGGTTCCTGAACCATCTTGCCTAAGCCCGTGGGCCGGGAACCAAGAGCCATGCACCGTGGACAACAAAGCAACCACCTCAAAAGTAGCCTTCATTGTTGCCTTAGCCCAATAGCTTTAAGTATTTTACTCGGGCCATAGCTCTCGTACCAAACTACCCAACCCTCACACCGCGACCAATAATGGGGTATAATGAAACCCAATATGAGGCCGAATTTTCAGCATGACAAATAGCAACCTTGAGAAGGGTATCCCATGGCACCGTTGGCCCCGATTGGCCGGGCCAACGGTGCGGGGCCAAGACCTGAAAAGGCACGCCCTGCCAGAGGCCGGCGTACAAGCGCAACGGACGCTGTTCCCTGCACGGTGGCAGATCCACAGGACCCAACACATAGGATGACCTGGCGCGCCTTACAGCGGCTTGTACGACGCATCGTAAATACTCCAAGGACAAGCGGGCAGCGGCCAAGCGCAAGGCCGAGTTTGGGCGCCAGATGCGGGCCGAGCTTGCTGAGCTGGAGGCGTGGTTCGTGGACCACGGGCACTTGGACAAGAAATGGCGGGATTGGTTCAAATAAAGCCCCAATTGCCCAGTTTTAAAATACAGCCGGAGCAGTAATTTATACAATATAATCAATGGTTAAAGGCTGATTGTCCCAGTGCCCCAATAATACTAAAGACCTCCCTATAAATTGATTTTGTTATAAGAAGTGTTTTTTTAGGGGGTACCCTGTAGGAAGCCGGGCACTGGGGCACTAAAACGGAATATCATCGCCTAGATGATTACTAGTTGTTGTCTTCGGTTCTGGTCCATACTGCTCAATGATTAAACTCAGCGGTAAACATATTACTCGTTTCCTTATGATCTTGTTCCGCTTACTCTCCGGTCTCCCAACTCATTTATGCAGCCCTTCGTTCAAAGGCCAAGGGGCTTTTTCCACCCAGTAAGGAGTGTCGCCGTCTTGGATTATAGAACCCGTTGATATATTGGAATATCGCCCCTTCGGCTTGGCGTCTTGTTTCCCAACGATTGCGCCAGATCATCTCCGCCTTGA
>Ga0115562_1001089_pt1 | contig 20238 bp, 23 predicted proteins | sample COGITO_mtgs_1105_6_FD_87200 | JGI IMG/M metagenome (GOLD analysis project Ga0115562, IMG submission 87200) | Pelagic marine microbial communities from North Sea - COGITO_mtgs_110516 | ecosystem: Environmental > Aquatic > Marine > Epipelagic | place: Germany:Helgoland, sampling site Kabeltonne...
AGGGTCATGAATAAGATCAGCGCGAGATAGGCGGATTCCTTGATCCCGTCAACCCGATTTGCCGCTGATGCCTCAGGATTCTGGTGCGATTGTGCGGGTGACCCTCGGTGTCAGGTGGTGGGGACCTAGCCCAGCCTGTCTTTCAATGGTCCCAAGACCTGTGCCGCTGCCGCCGCAGGCGCGACCCGCCCAGCTTTGACGTCATCCAAGGCCGCTTTCATCCGCGTCGCGGTTTGCGGGTCTTCGGATAGGAGCGTCAGCAAGCCGGTCCGGACGTCTTCGCCAAACCAATAGCTTGCCTGCGCTTCCCGTTGCGCGGCCCAAACACCATTGTCCCGCCGCCAAGCGATCAGGTCCTCCATTTCATGCCAAGCCGTTTCCAGCCCATCGACTTCGAGGGCCGAAATTGTCAGGGCTTTGGGGAATCCATCAGGGTCTTGCGCGCGTTTGCGCAACAGCCGCAATGCGCCTGCATAATCAGCGCAGGTGCGCGTCGCCTGGGCCTTTAGATCACCATCTGCCTTGTTCACAAGGATCAGGTCCGCCATTTCCATGATGCCACGTTTGACGCCTTGCAGCTCGTCTCCGCCCGCTGGGGCCAAGAGCAGCACAAAGAGATCGGCCATTTGGGCGACGACCGTTTCGGACTGGCCGACGCCAACTGTTTCAATCAGCACCACGTCAAACCCAGCAGCTTCGCAGAGCGCCACCGCCTCGCGGGATCTGCGGGCGACGCCACCCAATTGGGTTTGGCTGGGGGAGGGGCGGATGAAGGCATTCGGATCACGGGCGAGGTGATCCATGCGGGTTTTGTCGCCAAGAATAGAGCCGCCAGAGCGCGCCGAAGACGGATCAACCGCGAGCACGGCCACGCGTTTGCCCATGCCCGTAAGCATTAAGCCAAAGCTTTCAATAAACGTCGATTTGCCAACACCCGGCGTGCCGGACAAACCAATGCGCAAGGCCTGCTTGTCGGTTCCAAGCATCTCCAGCAGCGCCAGCGCATCTTTGCGATGGTCGGCACGGCCGCTTTCGACCAGCGTGATCGCGCGCGCCAATGCACGGCGGTCACCGGACCGGACGCCAGATGCCAAAGCGGTGATATCTGTGGTCTTGTTCATGCACACCTTCTTATCGGGCAGGGGCCAAAGGTCCAGCCCTCAGCGCAATTCAGCCACCCACGCAGGCACAGCTTCGGTTGCGGGGCCAAAGCGGTGGTCATCAAAGGCATTTGCCCGGGCGGATGGTTCAAGATTGATCTCGAGCGTGCGCCCTTGGGCCAGTTCCACGAGGCCGGCTGCGGGATAAACCTCGGCTGAAGTGCCGATCGCGACGAATAGATCGGCGTTGGATACAGCCGCGCCGATGGCGTCCATATGATAGGGGATTTCACCAAACCAGACGATGTCTGGCCGGGTGCTTTGCTGTCTGCAAGACGGGCAGGAATCAGCTGGGTCCATCACCAAAGGCGCATCCCAGCGGGTGTCACATGACGCGCAAAGGGCGCGCATCAACGCGCCATGCATCTGGATCACGGCAGGGGACCCCGCGCGGGTATGCAGGTCATCGACATTCTGCGTTATCAAGGTGACGTCATGCTGACTGTTTGCCAGTTCAGCCAGCGCCTCGTGGGCCGCGTTCGGGGTGGCTTCAACGCAATTCTTGCGGCGGGCGTTGTAGAAATCGTGGACCAGGGCAGGGTTTCGCGCAAACCCTTCAGGTGTTGCCACCTCATTGAGGTCGTATTTGGTCCACAGTCCGTCTTTGTCCCTGAACGTGCCGAGCCCGCTTTCTGCCGAAACACCGGCCCCTGTCAAAATCGCTATCTTCATGGTGGAAGATTGGCCGTGAAACGCAGCCGACAGCAAGCCATTTACGCAACACAGTGGCTGCACATGGGAAAATTTGCTATGATAGGCGCAAGACAAAGGGGAATTGCTATGGCCAAGACACCAATACATCTTTGGGTCGTCGGGATCGTTTCGTTGTTTTGGAATCTGGGTGGGGCGTTCGATTACATCATTACACGGACCAACGCCGCCGAATACATGGCCGCGCAGCCGCCAGAGCGGTTGGCTATGCTGCAAGATGCGCCAATGTGGTTTGGGTACACTTGGGCATTGGGCGTTTGGATGTCAGTGGTTGGGTCGCTCTTATTGCTGGTACGGTCACGTTTTGCGGGGGCGGCCTTTGCGCTTTCGTTCTTTGGCTTGATCGGATCGTCTATCTATACATATGTGATTGCCGATGGCGGCAGCATGGTCGCTGCCGCTGGCACAGCCGCGATTGCTTTTAACGTCGCGATCCCAGTGATCCTTGTGCTGCTTTGGATTTACGCACGCGCGATGACCAAAAGAGGCGTCTTGCGCTGATGCGGATCGTCTTTGTGTGCCTTGGAAATATCTGCCGCTCGCCCGCGGCCGAAGGGGTCATGCGGAAACTTGCACCTTCGCTCACGCTTGATAGTGCTGGCACTGGTGGATGGCACGTTGGCGATGCACCTTACGGGCCAATGCAGGAAGCCGCAAAGGCCCGCGGTATCGACCTGAGCCAATTGCGCGCGCGGCAATTCAAAGTCGCGGATTTTGAAGACTTTGATCTCATTGTCGCGATGGACCGACAAAACCAAAGTGATATCGAAAGGCTACGGCCTGCGGGTAATCAGACCAAGGTGCAGCTCTTGATGGATCAGGACGTTCCCGATCCGTACTACACCCGTGATTTTGACGGTGCGCTGGATATCATCCAACAAGGGGCTATTAGCCTACTGGCACGCATATCTCGGACGCGAGATCTGTAAAGGCACGGTAACGATCCCAAAACCGCTCGTCAGAGGACCTATCTGACTGGCGCGTATCCTGGGCAAGCTGGGGGTCTTCAAAGAACGCGACAGCCCGCGCCTGATCACTGCCCGACAACGACTGATTGGCGACCTGTTGCACGCAGGAACATAAAGCCGGAGAGGCCGCGCGGCGATCAGCCTCAAGGCAGGCCTGAGAAATATCACCCGTCGCCCCGCGGCTGCCACCACCACAGGCCGCTACCGACGCCAAAGCACCCGCCATCAATAAATACCGCATTCGCCTATCCTCTGCCCGGCCCCCGGGTTTGCCCGGATGATCCACTAAGGTTGTGCCCCACGACGTAGAGTATGACTGGGGCAGGGCAACGATGCAATTGGGGAAAGTGAAGGGGATTGTTGCGATTGCATCATTTTGAATGTTCGCAAAGTGAATAGAAATTGAGCGCTTTGCCTTTGTTTGCCTCAGAGCCCCACAAAAGCTGAATTCGCGTCTGGAGCTCTTCTCAATTCAATCCTAAGACGGTTTTTGTCGTGAGATTTCATAGTGCTTGGTTTCGAATAAACACAGTCTCTGGTGCGGTTGCGCGTGACGTATGCGCACCAGAATTAGCGGAAATACCCTAGGAAAAACCCATGAAAATCAAGCCTCTTTGCATCGTAGCACTACTCCCAGTGTTAACCAGTTTACCAGTTTCATCAGCGCTCGCGCAAAGTGCTGAAATTATTCAGGTGGCCGCGGTGACAGAAGACAATGCCGAGCAACGAATCAACCTTTCCGGTAAATTGCGCATGCTGTCCCAACGCATTCCGGCGGCCGCGTGTCACCTTGACCGCAGCATCGATGCTGCTGGGTCGCTGGCACTTCTGACAGGGGCAACTGCAGAGTTTGATCAGATTCTGAATGCGCTTGAATTTGGTGATCTGGGCGTGAACATTCAGGCCGCAGAAACACGGCGCAAGACGTTGCAACGGATTCACATCCTAGGTGACCTTTGGGAGCCGTTCAAACAGGCCGCGACCGCTGTCGCCGAAGGCCGCGCAACAGAGGCCGAAGTCCGTTGCCTTATGACGGCGAACACCGAAGTTCTGGCGAACGCGCAAAGGCTTGTTGAAGAGTTGACCAAGCAATACGCAAACCCGATGGCGACAACGCGGGCCTCTTTGATGCTGGTCGATATTTCTGGACGGCAGCGCATGCTGACGCAGAGGATGTCGAAAGAGTCATGCATGATTGGCACGGCCTACGAAACACCACAAACGGTCGAAGGTTTGGCTCAGACCCGCCAGATTTTCACAGCTTCGCTTGAAGCATTGCAATTTGGCTTGCAATCAGTAGGCGTGCTCCCACCGCCAAACAACGAGATCGCAACCGGCCTCGCGGGGGTGAAAGAAGACTGGCAAAAGGTAGCACCTTATGTTGCTGATATTCTTGCGGGTGAAAGCATTGATGATGCGGATCGCACACACATGTTTCAGGGATTGAACGTGACGATGGCCAATATGAACAGGGTTGTCGGCATGTATGCGGATGCCGCAAAATAGCCCGACGTGACGGTGCGTTGCAGGCGAAAGGGGGCCGGGTGCCTCTGATCCAGCCCGCAACGCCTGCGCAAGTGGGGCGCTATCGATACCGAGGTGTGGGAAGTCGGGTTTGCGGGGGCATGGGAACGATGCTATCCGAGCCCAAACCCAATCTATTCTAATGTGATCGTTTTCGAGACTCATATGCAAGCTGTCACCTGCGCAGGCAGGCAAATAGTCCATCACCCTTTTTCTAAGCCAATGCGGACGTTAAGTTTGTGCCGCTTTGTAATTCACAAGATATCTGCTAGAGTTAACACTGTGTTAACGAGGGTATTGTCATGATGAAGATGAATTTTCTGAAAACGGTTGCTGCAGCGGCGCTGGTCGCCGGTGCGAGTGTGGCGGCAACTTCTGCAAGCGCGGCTACAGCCACTGCATGTGCAGATGGAAGCCCGGATGCCACTGATCGTGTTACCGATGGTTCTGGAGGAACCTTCATGTGTGAGTTTGGCACTGGTTTTGCTAGCTACCCGACGAATGTGTAAAACGATGTGTTCTTCGGTGGTGGCTTTACAGAAATTGAGCGTGACGGGGGCGGCACCAACGCAACAGGAAATCTAACTGGCGATGGCGGAAATTTGGCAGGGGATTTTACGATCTCTGCAAGCCTTCTGAGCACATACAGCTCGTTCGTTCTAGTGTTCAAGTCAGCACAGGAAGATAACACCGCACCATCCGACGTTGTAGCATATAAGCTTGGAGCCCAATTGACTGGCGACTACCTGAGCCCTTTTGCTAAAATAACGGGTAACAATTGTGATGTAGATCCAACCTACGCAGATTGCGCACGTGAGATCAGCCATGTTGCTCTTCTGGGCAAAATCGCAGCTGTTCCGCTCCCCGCCTCTGGCTTGCTGCTCTTGAGCGTTCTTGGTGCTGGCGCGTTCGTCGGGCGTCGCAAGAAGGCGGCCTAAACCAAGCATATCTGATGGATTGCTGTGACAGTCGCAATCCATCCACACATCCAATGTTCGACATCTTTCACCATCGCTGTGTCATTGAATTGACCTGCGATGGCATTTGTTCTGAAGGCTTTTGATTGGGGTGCGAAAAGCCGTGCTAACGCGGCGATTACGGCTGCGGCACCATCCCACTTGACCGCCCCTCAAAACCCCCTCATATCCCTGCTATGACAGACCTATCGCACATCCGTAATTTCTCGATCGTGGCCCACATTGACCACGGTAAATCCACGCTGGCGGATCGCCTGATCCAATCCACCAACACGGTGGCGGATCGGGATATGAAAGCGCAGCTTTTGGACACTATGGATATCGAACGCGAACGCGGGATTACCATCAAAGCCAACACGGTGCGCATCGACTACACAGCGGACAACGGCAAAGCCTATGTCCTGAACCTGATCGACACCCCCGGCCACGTCGACTTCGCCTATGAAGTCTCGCGGTCCATGCGTGCGGTCGAAGGGTCCTTGCTGGTTGTCGATAGCACCCAAGGGGTCGAGGCACAGACGCTGGCCAATGTGTACCAAGCGATTGATGCGGATCATGAAATTGTGCCGATCCTGAACAAGATCGACCTGCCTGCGGCCGAATGTGACCGCGTGGCCGAACAGATCGAAGACGTCATCGGGATTGATGCCTCTGGTGCCATTCGGGTCAGCGCCAAGACAGGTATCGGCATTCACGAAACGCTCGAAGCGATCGTCAACCTGCTGCCCGCGCCCAAAGGTGACCGCGATGCACCGCTGAAAGCGATGCTGGTGGATTCTTGGTACGACAGCTATCTCGGCGTCATCGTTCTGGTGCGGATCATCGACGGCGTGATGAAAAAGAATGACCGCGTGAAGTTCATGTCCAACGGGACGGTGCACGGGATCGACAAGATCGGTGTGTTCCGGCCCCAGATGCAGGACGTCAATGAACTCGGGCCCGGCGAGATCGGGTTTATCACGGCGTCCATCAAACAGGTGCGCGACACGCGGGTCGGTGACACGATCACATCGGAACGCAAAGGGACCGAAGTGGCGCTTCCCGGCTTTAAGCCTGCGCAGCCTGTCGTTTTCTGTGGCCTGTTCCCTGTGGACAGTTCCGAGTTTGAAGACCTGCGCGACGCGATTGAAAAGCTCGCCTTGAACGACGCGTCTTTCAGCAATGAGATGGAAACATCAGCGGCGCTGGGCTTTGGCTTCCGCTGTGGCTTCCTTGGGCTGTTGCACCTCGAAGTCATCCGCGACCGGATCGAGCGTGAATATGACATCGACCTGATCACGACCGCGCCTTCCGTGGTTTACCACGTCTACATGCGCGACGGCGAGATGGTCGAGCTGCACAACCCCGCCGACATGCCCGACATGACCCATGTGGACCATCTAGAGGAACCGCGGATCAAGGCGACGATCCTTGTGCCGGATGAATACTTGGGCGATGTGCTGAAACTGTGCCAGGACCGGCGCGGCGTGCAACTGGACCTGACCTATGCGGGCTCCCGCGCGATGGTGGTGTATGACCTTCCGTTGAACGAGGTTGTTTTTGACTTCTACGACCGCCTGAAATCTGTGACCAAGGGCTATGCATCCTTTGATTATCAGATGACCGGTTACCAAACCGATAACCTTGTCAAAATGTCTGTGCTGGTGAACGACGAACCGGTCGATGCGCTGTCGATGATGGTGCACCGCGACCGCGCGGAAATGCGGGGCAGGGCGATGGTGGAAAAGCTCAAAGACCTGATCCCGCGCCACATGTTCAAAATCCCGATCCAAGCGGCCATCGGCGGCAAAGTCATCGCCCGCGAGACGCTATCAGCACTGCGCAAAGACGTGACGGCGAAATGCTATGGCGGAGACGCGACGCGGAAACGTAAGCTGCTGGACAAGCAAAAGGCCGGTAAGAAAAAGATGCGGCAGTTCGGATCAGTGAACATCCCGCAGGAAGCGTTTATTTCGGCGTTGAAGATGGATGGGTAAGAAGTCCATTATAGGACGGTATAAGAGTGATGAACGGTTCAGCATCGAAGACTGTCAAATACAGAGTGACTGCTATCGCGAAATAAATTCTAGATTTGGAAGATTAGTTGTCATTTACAGAATTTGAACCAAGGGAACCTATTTTCCAATACACCAGCTTTGAAGGCTTCAAGGGTATCTTGAGAAGTAAGTCTTTGTGGCTATCTGATTTAAGGTCACTAAACGATCCCCGAGAGCTTGTTTTAGGCTTGGGTAAGGTTCGAAACATCGCTGAAGAACTGTTGCAGGAGAACCCTGAGTGGGGCACTCAACAACTTCGCAAAAAATTGGAACGAAGCTATAGCTTCGTTCAGAATACAAATCTATTCACCGCCAGCTTCTGCCCAAAGGGTGACTCGATGCCGCTTTGGCAGCACTATGGAGACACAGGAAAAGGAGTAGCAATTGGATTTCGTCCTAGAGCAATACTTGATATGGCTGGACGCCTTCAGAAGGTGGAATACCTGAGCGATGATAGTCCACTTGGCGATCTAAAGCAGGCCCTTCGCAAAGTTATTGAACCGTTTGGACGCTTAGATGGCAAAGTATCTTTGGAAAACGAAATTTCCTTATCAGCTGCCATTGCGTCCAAATGTACTTCGATCAAGCATAGTACATGGGACCATGAAAGCGAGATTCGAATTGTTTACTCTCAGCCGCCCGAACGAAAAGCAACCGACTTTCTTAGAAACGTCACGGGTGAGTTCAAAGACGGTAACGAATACAATTGGCGTGAGCCTTCGGTTCGAAAATCGACTTCTGGCGAGGTCCAATTTATCCCTCTTGAGTTTGGCAAGCGGGTCGGTGCAGAGTTTGACCCAACATCGGCCATTGCGAGAGTCTATGTTGGTTCGCAATCTGTCCAGTCGGTACCAGAGGTCCAAGCTATTCTCGAGAGCGAGGGTTTTAGGAACTTTCAAGTTCAGAATTCTGAGTGCATTTGGCGGTAGTTCACAGCTTCAAGTCCAATGGCTATTTGATTTGTCAGCGCCAATGCCCGAACTACGCAGGCATGACGCTTACATGACATTTCATTTCTGTTTCGTTAGGTTCAGGTAGCTTTATCTGCTTCGAACCAAGTGGTTTCCAACAAAGTGGTCTGCTCTTCCATCCCCCAGCAAACCCGCCTACACCTCACCCCTATGACATGCCCCCTTTGCACCACGCCTGACGTCCCGCTGATTTCTCATCCTGTCTCTGGCGGGCCTGCGGAGGCCTCGGTCTCGATTTGTGCCACCTGTGAGGGTGCGCTTGATGCCCCTGTGGGTGATCATTTTCGCGTGCTGGCGTCCACCATGTGGTCGGATGACACGGCAGTGCAGGTGTTGGCCGCGCGGACGCTGGCCAAGCTCGACACCCCTTGGGCGCGCGATTTGTTGGATCAGCTTTATCTGGATGAGGACACGCAGGCGTGGGCTGATAATGTGGCCGCTGCCACCGCCCACAAGGACGCCCATGGTGCGCCGCTACACGCGGGCGATACGGTTGTGTTGATTAAGGATTTGCCGGTCAAAGGTGCGGGCTTTACCGCCAAACGCGGCACGGCGGTGCGCGGCATCGCATTGGTGGCGGATAACGCGGCCCATATCGAGGGCCGCGTGGAAGGTCAGCGCATTGTCATTCTGACCGAATTTGTGAAGCGAAAGTAGCGGCGCTTAAAGCGCGTTATCTACTGCTTGCCCTGCATTGGTGATGTCGCGGCCAACACCTTTGGCGGTTTCACAGGCAGACAGGCCAAGAACGGCAAGGATAAGAGCGATACGGATCATGAGGAACCTCTTTAGTTGATGTGTTTCAATCACATTAGCGGGCGCTCTTACGGCGGGCAAGGCCGCTGTTATCTAAGCCAGAAAAGCGCTGACCGCCGCCTCAAATTCGCGCGGCTTTTCGGCGTGCAGCCAATGCCCCGCGCCAGGGATTTTGGCGAATTTGGCGGCAGGGAAATGCTGTTTGATTGTGGGCCGCGCATCGCGCTGGACATAATCTGAGTTACCGCCGGAGAGAAAGAACGTGGGGCCGTCGAAAACGCCCGTCACGTCGGGAAATCCGATGATCTTGTCCATCTCGGCGGCAAGCACATCGAGGTTCAACCGCCATTTACGCGCTTTCATATCAAGGCTTTGCAGCAGGAAGTCGGCAACACCGGGCTCTAGTGTACCCAGTTGGTCTTTGGCGTCGCTACGCGATGTGATGCTGCCCAAATCCACCTGCCGCATTGCTGCAATCGATCCGTTTTGCGAATGCGCGTAGGTGACGGGCGCGATGTCCGCCACGATCAACCGGTTCACCATAGCGGGGTTTTGCAAGGCCAGCACCATCGCCGCTTTGCCCCCCATCGAATGCCCCAGCACATCTGTCGGCTCAGTGATCACTTGGGCTAGGTCTGCTGCCATATCGGCGTAAGAATGGCTGTCGTGCCAATCGCTGCTCCCGTGGTTGCGCATATCGACCGTGATCACAGGCCGCGTCTCGGACAGCCGTTTCGCTATCACGCCCCAATTGCGCGCCGATCCAAAGAGCCCATGCGCGATCAGCAGGGGTGTGCCCGCAGGCCCGTCATATGTGACCGTGTTCAACATGCATCTGTTGGTAGCGTTACGCAGCGTCGGGGACCAGAGGGATTGAGCATTTTTGCGCGACCAATTACCCGAACCCTATGGGAATGTCGTTGCAAGAGATGGCGGATGATGTCCGCGCTGGGTTAGAGAGCAGGCTGCGTGTGCGTGGTCGGTCTTTGCAGGCCCAAATTCGTAAGGCTGGCCGTTTGTTGCCGCGCCATGTCCGTCGCGATGCGACGTATCTGGCGCAGGGTGCAGAGCTGGCGAGCAATCCAAAGCTTGCAAAGATGGTTGATATGGCGAAGGCGCGACAGGCACATCGCAAGATTTTGGCATATCTTGAGACCGTAGATATTGCCGCGCAACGCCGTGATGCGGCGCTTCAAGTCGTTGCGTCGATTGCCTTTGCACTGCTCGTGACGGCCGGCTTGGTGATCTTCGTTTTGTGGCAGCGCGGCTTCGTTTAGGCCAGTGCGGCCGCCCGATCCGAAGACCGGGCTGGCCATTTTAGCTTAAAGTGCAGGGTAGATCGGGAACCGATCGCAAAGCGCTTCGACTTCGGCTTTCACTTTTGCTTCAACGGCACCGTTGTTGTCTTCACCGTTCGCGGCCAGACCTTCAGTGACTTCGACGATCCAATCGGCGATCTGGCGGAACTCGGGCTCGCCAAAGCCGCGTGTTGTGCCTGCTGGCGATCCCAGACGAATGCCGGATGTGACCATTGGCTTTTCAGGGTCAAACGGAATGCCGTTTTTGTTGCAAGTGATATGGGCGCGACCAAGCGCTTTCTCGGTGGCGTTGCCCTTCACACCCTAGGGGCGCAGGTCGACCAACATCACGTGGGTGTCTGTGCCACCAGTGACGATATCCAGGCCACCTTTCATCAACTGATCAGCCAGCGCTTTTGCGTTCTTGATCACCTGCTCTTGGTAGGTCTTGAACTCTGGGCGCAGAGCTTCTCCAAAGGCCACGGCTTTGCCTGCGATGACGTGCATCAATGGGCCACCTTGGATGCCGGGGAAGATGGCAGAGTTGAATTTCTTGGCCATCGCTTCGTCATTGGTAACGATCATGCCACCGCGCGGACCGCGCAAGGTTTTGTGTGTGGTTGTCGTCGCCACATGAGCGTGAGGGAACGGGGAGGGGTAGAGCCCGCAAGCCACCAGACCGGCAAAGTGGGCCATGTCGACCAGAAGGTAAGCGCCAACGCTATCCGCAATTTCGCGCATTTTGGCAAAGTCGATGATGCGTGGAATGGCAGAACCACCCGCAATAATCATCTTGGGCTGGTGTTCCGTTGCAAGGCGCTGAACCTCGTCGTAGTCCAGCAAGTTGTCTTGTTGACGAACACCGTATTGAACCGCGTTGAACCATTTACCAGATTGGTTCGGCTTGGCGCCGTGTGTCAGGTGGCCACCTGCATCAAGCGACATGCCAAGGATTGTATCGCCAGGCTGCAAGAGAGCTTGGAACACACCTTGGTTGGCCTGAGAGCCGGAGTTCGGCTGCACGTTCGCAAATTCGCAATTGAACAGCCGCTTGGCGCGCTCAATCGCGAGGTTCTCGGCGACATCGACATGCTCGCAGCCGCCGTAATACCGACGTCCCGGATAACCTTCGGCGTATTTGTTCGTCATCACGCCGCCTTGTGCTTCCATGACAGCAGCCGAAACGATGTTCTCTGACGCAATCAGCTCGATCTCTTTGCGCTGGCGCTTGAGCTCGGCTTGCATTGCGGCATGGATTGCCGGGTCGCGTGTTTCTAGTTTTTCGGTGAAAAAGCCGTCGTCGCGGACAGTGACGTTCATGGGTGCATCCCCTCTAAAGGTGCCAAGATTTCAAACTTGCGCCCTCATAACCTAGGAAAGCGGCCGCCAAAAGCATCAAAACGACCAAGATGTTTATGAGCACGTCACAATAGGTTTCGTATCGGCGGCTTGCGTTTCGGGTCTGATCGCCGCACAACTTACGAGAACTGTTCAGGAATTTGGCCAATGCCCCGCCCCAAGATCGCTTTTGTTGCCAGCCCTGTGCCGATTGCACAGACGGCCTTGCGCGAATTAGCCGCAAAGCACGGTGATGTGCCGCAGGCAGAGGCGGATGTCATCGTGGCTTTGGGCGGTGATGGTTTCATGTTGCAGACCTTGCATACGACGCAAGAATTGGATGTGCCTGTTTACGGAATGAACCGTGGCACGGTTGGTTTCTTGATGAATGAGTTTCACGCCGACGACTTGCAAGCGCGCCTAGACGAGGCCGAGGAAGAGGTCATCAACCCGCTGGCCATGACTGCACTTTGCGTTGATGGCAAGATGCATGAAGCGTTGGCAATCAACGAAGTCAGCTTGCTGCGTGCGGGTCCACAAGCTGCAAAGTTGCGGATCACCGTGGATGGAAAGCTGCGGATGAATGAGCTGGTGTGTGACGGTGCGCTGGTGGCGACACCTGCGGGTTCGACGGCCTATAACTATTCCGCTCACGGTCCGATTTTACCGATTGGGTCTGACGTTCTGGCGCTTACCGCCATGTCTGCGTTTCGGCCACGGCGCTGGCGCGGGGCTTTGCTGCCCAAGCGTGCCGTCGTGCGGTTCGATGTGATTGATCCGGCCAAGCGGCCTGTGATGGCAGACGCCGACGGGAAATCAGTTCGGGATGTGGTCAGCGTGGAAATTCACTCTGAACCGAATGTCGCGCACCGGATCTTGTTTGATCCGGGGCATGGATTGGAAGAGCGGTTGATCAGAGAGCAGTTTGCTTGAGATCAACAAATGACAAAGCGTATTCACGCGTCAGCAGCTGACCCGTCTTTCGCCAACCGCTGAAAAATCGCGAGCACTTCATCGGGGGTGGCTTCGTTTACAACGCCAGCATCAATTTGTTCACGGTTCCACATCCAGCTGTGCACCGGATCATCCCGCATGGCCCATTTTCCGAACATGCGTTCGGGGACGCCGTGTCGCACAAGCTGGGTCACTTCGACGTGCCGGTCATCTTTCAGAATACTGTTGTAAATGCGGGTCACGCTGTCTGCTGGCCCTTCGAGAAGTTGCAAGTAGATATCGTCGCGACAAATCAGACATCCTGTTACATCAGCTTCGGTATTTCGGGCACGCGCCTTGAACAGAATGCTGAGCAGGGTAGCCGCATCAAAGCCAAAGGGGCGCGATGCGTATACAAGTTGGAGATAAGGCATGGTGCGGATCAGTTCCTAAAACAGGGTGTCCACTCCCCAGGATCGCAGGACGCCGATATGGAACGGTGACGCTTTTGTATGTGATTGTCTAGCGCGACGTATTCGCTTGGGTTACGCGCGAGAAGTCGCACCTAATGGAAAATCAATCTGGTGTGGACCCGATCCAATCTACATCCAGCACCGCTTCATAGTCTGCGCCATAGGCGACGATCCCGAGGCTGCGAATGTCTGTTGGCGCAAAGTCGGCATTCAGGCCCCCTTGCGGTTTGAACGCGGACCACGGTAGCACGATGTCTTGCCAATCCTGCGAGGTTTCAAACGCGGCTTGATAATATTGCCATGGGCGACGTGATGCATCAGGGCGGATATGGATATAGTAAGTTGCCCCATTTCCCCTGACTCGGAGCGCTATTCCGGTCGCATCCGCCGGAAGCCGCTCAGCCAAGTCTTGCCGGATTTGAATAAAGCCGCCGTTATTGGCTGTGCTGACCGTGCCACGCAATTGGGAAAAGCTCACATTATCTTCGAACCCGATGCCAGCACTGCCGTCCGAGATGCCACCCATCACTCTGTCACTGGTATAGCGCCAGCGGGTTTCGGCACCGTCAGAGAAATCTTCGATCAGCATAGGGTCCGCCATAGCAGGGGCTGCGGCAAGCAGCAGCATCAGGATCATTTTCATGTTCCTAACGTAGTGTCCGTTGCGCAGATTTCTACTGTGATAGGCTTAACCTTGTGCATACCCCATTGGCACCAGCGCCGCTTTAATCTCATCCAAGATCGCCGGATCATCAATTGTCGCGGGTATCTTGAAGTCTTGCCCATCCGCGATCTTGACCATTGTTGCGCGCAGGATTTTGCCAGAGCGTGTTTTGGGCAAGCGATCTACCACCGCGACCAGTTTGAATGCCGCCACAGGGCCAATCGTATCACGCACCCGTTTCACGCAGTCTTTCACGATCTGCTCGGGCGTCGTTTCGCAACCTTTGTTTAGGCAGACAAACCCCATTGGCAGTTGTCCTTTGAGTTCGTCTGTCACGCCAATCACGGCGCATTCACCAACGTCGGGATGGCCAGCGAGCACTTCTTCCATCGCACCGGTTGAAAGCCTGTGACCGGCTACGTTAATCACGTCATCCGTGCGCGCCATGATGTAAAGATAGCCGTCCTCATCGATCATCCCTGCATCACCGGTTTCATAGTAGCCGGGGAAAGTATTGAGGTAGGATTTGATAAACCGGTCTTCAGCATTCCAAAGTGTCGGTAGTGTGCCGGGGGGCAGGGGCAGTTTGACCGCGATGGCACCCAGTTCGCCCGGTTTCATTTGGTGTCCCGCTTCATCCAAGATTTGCACGTCGTAACCCGGCATCGCCACAGTGGGTGAACCGATCTTAACGGGCAGCGCTTCGATACCTGCAGGGTTGCCTGCGATGGTGTAGCCGGTTTCAGTCTGCCACCAGTGGTCATAGACAGGCACGTTCATGATGCGCTGCGCCCATTCGATCGTGTCAGGGTCAGCCCGTTCGCCTGCAAGGTAAAGCGCGCGCAAACAAGAGATATCGTAATTCTTGATCATTTCGCCCTTTGGGTCCTCGCGCTTGATCGCGCGAAAGGCGGTGGGGGCGGTGAAGAAGGATTTGACGTTATGTTCCTCGATTACGCGCCAGAAGGTGCCTGCATCAGGTGTGCCAATCGGTTTGCCTTCGAACACGACGGTGGTGTTGCCGTGGATCAGCGGGGCGTAGCAGATGTAGGAATGCCCCACGACCCAGCCCACATCAGAGGCCGCCCAGAACACGTCGCCGGGATCGACATCGTAGATCGCCTTCATGGTCCAGTTCAGGGCAACAAGGTGGCCAGCGGTCGGGCGCACGACGCCTTTCGGTGCTCCTGTGGTGCCGGAGGTGTAAAGGATATAGGCGGGGTGATCGCCTTTGACCGGGACGCATTCAGCGGGTTCGACACCTTTTTGAAAATCATTCCAGTCATAGTCGCGACCTTCGATCAGATCAGCAACCTGTTGTTCACGTTGGAAGACGACTGTGAAATCGGGTTTATGGGTCGCGAGTTCGATGGCACCGTCCAGCAGGGGCTTGTATTGAACGACACGCCCTGGTTCGATCCCGCATGACCCCGCGATGATGGCTTTGGGCGTGGCATCATCGATACGGACTGCCAGTTCATTTGCAGCAAAGCCGCCAAAGACAACCGAATGGATGGCCCCAAGACGTGCGCAGGCCAACATCGCCTCCAGCGCCTCTGGAATCATCGGCATGTAGATGATGACGCGGTCACCCTTTTCGACGCCTTTGACGCGCAACGCACCCGCCAGAGAGGCCACACGGGTTTGCAATTCGGCGTATGTAATTTCGCGTTTGGTGTTGGTGACGGGGCTGTCATAGATGATCGCCGCCTGTTCACCACGGCCATTTTCGACGTGACGATCCACGGCATTATAGCAGGTGTTCACTTCTGCATCAGTAAACCAGCGGTACAAAGGGGCGTTGCTGTCATCAAGGGCTTTGGTCGGTGGTGTGACCCAATCAATTGCCTTGGCCTGATCCATCCAGAACCCTTCTGGATCGTTTTTCCAAGCGCCGTATACGTCAGCATAGCCCATGACTGTCCTCCCAAACTCAGTTGAAAGAAGTGTTAAGCCCGTCGCTGAGGTCCGGCAAGGGCAACTACGCCTTCGTAAGCCTATGGAGTAAATTTCTTGACAGAATTTCGCTCAAGGCGGATCTCAAAAGTCCGAAGGCTCGCTGTAGTCGTTCCAGTACTTCTTGATCCATGACACAGGAAAATAGCCAAACTTTTCGGCAGAGCCCCACCGTTTGAACGGGCCCTTTGTCATATCCTCGGGGTTTGGTGTTCCGTGAAAAATTACGATGTAACCGTCAGGATAGGGGACAGGCCTGACAAGGTTCACAGGGAAATGCCAAGCAAGGCTTTTCTTGAAACTGAGCATCCAGCCGATTGGCCAGCTTTTGCGGTCCTTGGCATGGAAATGGATATAGTTTTGATCGTTTCGAAATTTGGACAGCTTGGCATAAGTTTTATCAGCGAAGCCCTGAAAAATATGGTCTTGGGTGCCTGCAACAAAGCCCACGACGGAAGAGTTTGACTTTAGCGGTTTTCCAAATGTTTTCGGGAAGAGCCGCGGAAGTGTATCAGGGACCTCTTGCATGATATGCAACGCATCGCTTTGCTGGATACATGCGATCAATGGGGACAGGTCTTTGACCACCACGACATCAACATCCAGCATCAAAACGGGGGTCCCTTCGGGAAAAAGCCCAGGCGCGAATACCGAAAGTTTGGGCCACATTCCCTTATTCCAGTCTTTGCGGTCCATTTTGAATGCGGGAAGCGGCAAGGTCTCGATTCCATCGGCAAGCCCTTCGGGATCGTCCGTGATGCAGACGAAACGGAAAGGACTCTTCATCCGATCCTTTAGCGCCCGAAATGCGATGTTTGTGTATTTGCAAGGGTAGCCTTTCCCCCACTTAAAACAGGCAATGACGGGCGTTTGATCAGCCATAATGCGCCACCGGGGTTCCTGCGACAGCTGACATATTCAGCAGGCCGCGTGCGGTAATGGATGGCGTGACGATGTGGCAACGGTTGCCCATACCCATCAGAATTGGCCCGACTTCAAGCCCGCCGCCTTTCATTTTCAGGATGTTGCGCACGCCAGATGCGGCATCTGTGTTTGCAAAGACCAGGGTGTTTGCCGCTCCGGGCAAATGCGCGGCAGGAAAGACGCGGCTGCGCAGTTCCACATCAAGGGCTGCATCAACGTGCATTTCGCCTTCATAGGCAAAATCACGCGGCGCGCTGTCGAGGATTTCCATCGCAGAGCGCATCCGGCGTCCACTGTCGCTGTCGAGGTTTCCAAACTGGCTGTGTGAGCAAAGCGCGATCTTTGGATCAACTCCAAAACGGCGAACATGGCGGGCCGCACCGAGGACAGTTTCAGAAATCTGTTGCGGGGACGGTTCCGGATGCACTTGGGTGTCGGCGATAAACAGCGGCCCATCTTCAAGGATCATCAATGACAGACCGGCAATCGGGTGAAACTGATCCGTGCCAAGTATCTCGCAGACGTATTTCAGGTGCCACAGATATTGCCCGAATGTCCCGCAAATCATGCTGTCTGCCTCACCGCGTTCAACCATGACCGCGGCAATCGCAGTGGTATTGGTGCGCATGATCGCTTTGGCCAGATCAGGCGTGACACCTTTGCGGGCCATCAAATCATGGTAAGTGCCCCAATAATCGCGATAGCGGGGGTCATTTTCGGGGTTAACGATACTAAAATCGATACCCGGACGGATTTTCAGACCTGCCCGTTCGCAACGGCGCTCAATCACTTCAGGACGGCCAATCAAGATCGGCGTATCTGTCGTTTCTTCCATGATCGCCTGAGAGGCACGCAGGACGCGTTCATCTTCACCCTCGGCGAATACGATTGAGCGCGAGGCAGTGCGCGCGGCCTCAAAGACGGGCCGCATGATCATGGCGGATTTGAAGACTGATCCATCAAGATTGGCTTTGTAGGCCTCCATGTCCGCGACGGGGCGCTTGGCGACGCCAGTCTTGATCGCGGCCCCGGCGACGGCGCTGGCAACAACGCCCATCAGACGAGGATCGAAGGGTTTGGGGATCAGGTAGTCGGCCCCAAAGGTCAGTTGCTCGCCTTTGTATGCGGCGGCAGCCTCGGCGCTCGTTGTGGCACGGGCGAGGGCGGCGATACCCTCGACGCAGGCGATCTTCATTTCGTCGTTGATTTCGGTTGCGCCAACGTCGAGCGCGCCGCGGAAGATGAAGGGGAAACACAGGACGTTGTTGACCTGATTGGGAAAATCGCTACGGCCCGTGGCAATAATCGCGTTTGGGTTCGCCGCGCGGGCGTCTTCGGGATCAATCTCAGGGTTGGGGTTTGCCAGCGCAAAAATAATCGGCCGATCGGCCATTTTCTTGACCATGTCAGGCTTCAGCACGCCAGGACCAGAGAGCCCGAGGAACAGATCTGCCCCCTCAATCACATCGCCCAGCGTTGCGGCCGTCGTCCCTTGGGCATATTCCGCCTTCTGTGGTGTCATGTCCTTTTCGCGACCTTCGTAGACAAGGCCTTCGATGTCGCAAAGGTAGACATTCTCGCGTTTCACGCCGAGTTTTAGCAGCATGTTCAAGCAGGCAATCCCCGCGGCGCCGCCACCTGTGCTGACGATCTTGATGTCTTCGAATTTCTTGCCAGCTACGTGAATCGCATTGGTTGCCGCAGCGCCAACGACAATCGCGGTGCCATGTTGGTCATCGTGAAAAACGGGAATGTTCATCCGCTCATTGCACAGCTTCTCGACAATAAAACAGTCGGGCGCTTTGATGTCTTCGAGATTGATCGCGCCAAATGTTGGCTCCAATGCGCAGACAATATCGGCGAGCTTCTCGGGGTCGGGCTCGTTCAGTTCGATGTCAAAACAGTCGATGTTCGCGAATTTCTTAAACAGAACCGCTTTGCCTTCCATGACAGGCTTGGACGCCAGCGCCCCAATGTTACCAAGGCCCAAAACAGCAGAGCCGTTGGTCACAACTGCCACCAGATTGCCGCGCGACGTGTAATCGCGGGCGGTGTCGGGGTCGTTCTTGATCTCGATACAGGCTTCGGCGACACCGGGCGAATAGGCCCGCGCCAAATCGCGACCGTTCGCCAAGGGCTTGGTCGCGCGGATTTCGAGTTTTCCGGGTTTGGGGAACTTGTGATAGTCGAGTGCGGCCTGTCTTAGGCTGTCTTTTGCGTCGTCTGTCATGGCGTCCTCCCAATATGGTTTAATATTAAACCATTTTATTTTACCCAAGGCAAATGGGTCCATCTGGTTAATCACGCTTTGGCCGCTCTTGCAAATATTTCCCTTGCACGACAGGGTGCCAGATATGACGCAAGAACATGAAATCAGGGCAGAAGTGTCCTTGCCAACAACAGACCTGCGGGCTGATCTGGGTTTTTTTGGCGGCACGTTGCGGATGCGGCTGGATATGATTTATCCCGCAGATGATCCATCGGTTGCGGTCTATTCTGGACATGGCCTGCGGGTGCGCTTGGATCAGAACGCCGGGGAGAGCCCAGGCCTACTGCGTATTTTGACAGATGATGCGGCCTTTGCCGAAGGCCAAACAGTGATGACCGCACCGGGTGGTACGCGCATTGAGGTACATCCGCTGAACCCGCCCTTAGAGTTGCCGCAAACCGACCACGCCTTCGTTGTCCGCCGCTTGGCCGACCAAGCGCCTTGGATAATTGGCCGCGCGGGCATGCAATACCGCGATCTGATCCCCAGCCGCTTAGGTGGGTCGATTATCGCAAGCCATATCCGAATTCCCGACGGTGGCCCCGTGCCCGACATGGTGCATTTCCACAAGGTCGGATTTCAGCTGATTTTTTGCTACCGTGGCTGGGTTGATGTCGTCTACGAAGACCAAGGCCCGCCGATCCGTTTGACTGCGGGCGACTGCTTTATCCAACCGCCCGAGATCAGGCACCGCGTGCTAGAGGCCTCGGACGGGATCGAAGTGATCGAGATTGGTGTGCCAGCCGAACATATCACCGAAATTGATCATGAGATGGAATTACCGACCCCGCATTTGCGTCCTGATCGCGAATGGCAGGGGCAGAAGTTCGTTTTCAACGAAGGTGCTAAAGCTGAGTGGCTGCCCGCGCAGTTGCCCGGCTTTGTCGCACGCGACACGACCATTGCGACAAATACCAAAGGTGTTGCGGGCGTCAATCTGATCCGCAAAGGGCAGGGCGCCCCGGTTTGGGCGAGCCATAACGCCGATATTCATTTCACCTTTGTAATGGAGGGCACAATGACGCTCGAAGGTGAGGGCAAAGACCCCTACGCGCTGGCCCCCGGTGATGCATTTGTGATCCCGCCGGGTATGAAGACGCGCTATGCCGATCCGTCTGACGATCTGGAGCTGCTGGAAGTGGCCTTGCCGGGTGTCTTTGCCACGACCTAAGCCTCTTGCATCCTTTGGCGTCCCGTCACACTCTGGGCGTGAAGAATATTGGAGGCCTTATGTCATTGATCGACAGCGCGCGTATGGTCCGCGAAAATGCCCATGCACC
>Ga0115562_1001091_pt1 | contig 20184 bp, 20 predicted proteins | sample COGITO_mtgs_1105_6_FD_87200 | JGI IMG/M metagenome (GOLD analysis project Ga0115562, IMG submission 87200) | Pelagic marine microbial communities from North Sea - COGITO_mtgs_110516 | ecosystem: Environmental > Aquatic > Marine > Epipelagic | place: Germany:Helgoland, sampling site Kabeltonne...
CAACGATGAAAACATCTAAGCAGGCTCTCACGTTTAATTTCAATGCGCTCGCAGAAGATGTGGGCGGGCTTAAATTCCCACCCCTCTCGCCGTAGAGCAGTTTTGTTTGAAACTCAAGTGCTTGGGGACAAATCATAGCATTCAATTTCATACGATCTGACGTTTCAATTCCCATACTCTACGTGCTAAACACCCAGGATGATTGTTTCAGCAGATGACTTTCGCCAAGTACTCTCTCGTTTTGCCAGTGGCGTAACGGTTGTAAGTGCACGTGATACAGCCAAAAATCCAATTGGTGTTACCGTGAGCGCGTTCTCGTCTGTGTCTTTAGACCCGCCGTTGATTTTGATTTGTTTGGATAATGCGACGTCCAATCTTCAAAATTATACCGATGGTGGCGCCTTTGCCGTAAACATACTTTCAAGCGAGCAGGGCGATGTATCCAACGCTTTTGCCTTTCCAGGCCCACTGCCACCTTTTGAACAAGTTACCTATTCTGAAGGCGAACTTGGTTTGCCGCTGATTGACGGTGCCTTGGCAAGCATTCAATGCAAAACACACGCTGTGCACCCCGGTGGCGATCATGTGATTATTGTTGGTTTAGTCCAGCATGCGAAGTGGCAACCCCACATTAATCCACTAATCTATGCGGGTGGGCAGTACCGAGCGATAACAGAACTAGGTACAGAGGGATGAGCAGGCCAGCGGCCCGGCCTGTTTTCAGAACGCTCGCGACATCAATGCTTATGGCAGGCCTCGCCCTTGGAATATGGGGGTTCGCACCTTTAGAATTTCCACGGACCCATTTAACACTCATTGGGCTTGGATTCTCTGCCGCATTAGGGGGCGTGGCTATTGGGCGGTTCTCAAACCTTGGCACGGCCTGGCTGGTTTTAACATTCATTGCAACGCCAGCACTCGTGCTCGTGCCAATCTATCAGCCACCCATTTGGGTTTTTCCCGCCATCGTCCTGATGTTAGCTGGATTCTATATCAATGGCGTTCGAGAACAGGTGCCACTTTATCTATCAAACAGACGCACGCAGGACGCTATCGCGGCAATTTTTGAGCAAACAAATGGATCAACATTCATTGATCTGGGATGTGGCCTTGGCGATGTCGTCAGCGCCGTCGCAGGCAAAGCGCCGAATAAACATGTTATCGGCGTAGAAACAGCACCGCTTTCATATCTCATAGCGAAAGCACGCAACATAATCATGGAACACAGAAATGCTACCATACGGTTTGAGAGCATCTGGAATACTGATGTGTCCGATGCCGATGTCGTTTATGCGTTCCTATCCCCAGCGCCGATGGCTTGCTTAAGCGAGAAACTTAAAGCAGAGATGAAGCCTGGCTCATGCTTTATATCGAATAGCTTTGCCGTACCGGGCGGCGAACCAGATGAGATCGTCATCGTTGATGACAGCCGTCAAACGCAACTGTTAATATGGCGCATGTGACGCCACTATTAAAAATCGATCAAATATGGAATACATTACCCCGTCATTGGCCTAGCCCTTTATAAGCAATAAGGAACCAGTCCCATTTACGATCTATTAGAAACACTTCGCATTAATTTGGGTATGCAGCTGTCTCTGGATACTGTTTTGCTCCGATTATTGGCCGCGACATTTCTAGGCACTCTTATCGGATGGGAACGAGAGTCCAAGAACAAGCCGGCTGGCCTTCGGAAACATATGCTTGTTGGTCTTGGGTCTGCAGCCTTTTTTCTCATATCCATCGAATTTACCTTGGGACCACTCAAAGATGCCAGAGGTATTTCACCTGACCCGACGCGCATCTTCCAGGGCATCATTACCGGCATAGGCTTCCTTGGTGCCGGGGCGATCATTCAGGGCAATAAAGCCTCACAACAGGTGCTGGCATATGGTTAGCTGGGGGCATCGGACTTGCTTGTGGTGGTGGCTATTATGCAATCGCAGTGATTACCACTCTCATCACATTATTCGTGCTGGTACTCGCTGGATGGCTTGAAAGAAGATCGCCAAAAAAAGATGACCCAGATACAGATCAAAGCCCCTAAGCGACTAGATACGCGTGTCCGATAGCAATCTATTACCAAATCCGTCAGCTTCAAGGGCTTCGATGATTTCACGAACGTGTCCCGCATCAATCGTCTCAATAGCAATATCGACGTCAGCTTCTTTAACAGGAACGTCTCGGAACATCCGTTGATGCAGAACATCAACAATATTGCCACCCTTATTGCCAATAATTCCAGCGACTGCGGCCAAAGCACCGGGCATATCAATCAAGGATATCCGAAGCTTGGCAAGGCGACCTTCGCGCACCAAACCGCGCATCATCACGGATGATAAAAGTCGGGAGTCAATATTTCCCCCAGACACAATAAGGCCGACTTTACGGCCTTTGAAACGTTCGGGCTGATCAAGCAAGACGGCGAGGGGAACGGCACCAGAGCCTTCAACAATCAGTCGCTGCACATCAACCATCATCTGTACTGCGCGCTCAATCAGCGCTTCATTGATCACCTCAACAGTTGGCATATGCTCTTTTAGAATAGGTGTCGTCACATCGCCTGGCTCTTTGACCGCAATACCATCAGCAATCGTCGCACCGCTGCCATGCGGCGGCTCACCTTTAAAAGCCTGAAACATGGAAGGGTATGCATCAGCCTGAGCGCCGATGATCTCAAGGTCAGGGTTATGTGCGCGCGCTGCAATACAACATCCAGCCGCCAAACCACCGCCACCAATCGGGACTATAACCGCATCCATATCTGGAACGTCTTCAAGGAATTCGAGCGTTGCTGTCCCTTGCCCCGCAATCACGTGCGGATCATCATATGGATGTATGAAGGCCTTGCCTTCAGCTTCGGCCGCCTTTACGGCAAGCACACGGGATTCAGCCACACTTTCACCTTTAAGGATGACTTTGGCACCAAGCGCCTCGGTACGCGCCACCTTGGTGAACGGCGTGTTGGCTGGCATATAGATGGTTGCTGGAATCCTTAAGCGTTCGGCATGATACCCAACCCCCTGAGCGTGGTTTCCAGCTGACGCCGCAATTACGCCCGCTTTACGCTCTGCATCGCTCAAGGCCGCCATGCGCACGTATGAGCCGCGCGTTTTAAATGAACCTGTAATCTGCTGGTTCTCAAGCTTTAGATAAACATCCGCACCCGTCAGCTTAGACAGTTCTGGCGAGTTGATCGCCGGAGTTCTTAGTATCTGGCCTTTAAGCAAGTCCGCTGCAGTGCGAATATCATCAATTGTAATCACGTTGTTCTCCATTATATTTTTAGCCGGGTGATACACCCGAGAGCCTAGCCTGTCACCGTTATAGCTTACTTGATTGGCAAAAGAACCATTGTTGAGAGGGTCACGTCGTCGAAAGTGATGGTATGACCATCGCGCCATAGCTCCATCAAATCATCATAGTGCGATGACATTGGATTTCCCGATTGGCCGGGGGCAACCATGTAACGAGATGGCGCACCCGCCATGTCATGCAAGGCACGGAAACCAGCTCCATGGACATGGGGGAAGAGGCCATTTACTCCCGCACCGCTTCGGCTTGCGCCTCGATTTAACGTCCGGTCACCACCGTCGGTTTGAATGTAACGGTTAAAGAAATCACCCACCGTTGGCAGTCGGCCCAGCAACGCATTGGCAAAGAACGCTTCATGCGCGCTACTCCATCGCCAATCAGATGGATTGTCTCCATATACAAGCGAGAGCTTGTTGACGGCGATATCAAAAGTTCGTTTTGGCAAGTCTTTGCAGGTCTCAACATCAGGTGTCTTTGCATCGTCACACCAGGGACTTTCAGCGCGCAAAAGCTCAAGCAAATGACGTGGACCCGGTAATTTCATGCCAAAAAAGCGATCATCCATCTCGTCATAAAACATCACACGATTCATTTCGGACAACCATGAGGCATAGATAAGCGGTTGCGGAGCGTCTCTTTGCGTTGTGCCGTCCCAGCGCTGCATCAATATCTGCGCATGCGGCACGAGACCATCACCAACAGCTTCGCCAATAACTGATTTCCAGATTTCACCAGTGACATCAATGACATCATGCTGAATTTCAGCCATCGCATCCAGATCAAATTTTTGCTGCGCCGACAGGAGTGCATCAAGACGGTCAGCACGTGCACGAGACGCCCAATCGCCGCTAAGCTCAGCTTCACTCAAGATCATCTCAGGGGTTTGTTCGTTCGCATTGGCGACAGCGCCTGATACTGGATCAATTTCAGGAGGGTATACCGAGCTTGCGCGGACTTGTTCCCACCTAAGATCCGAAGCCGTCATCGGCAATCGGCCATGAATGCCTTTGCGCAAAGGAATATCACCCGCATGTGTTCGCGCAACGCGTCCTGAGGTATCCGCAACAATGACGTTCATAAGCGGGGACTGGAAATCGTCCAGTGCACGTATTGCATCGCTCAAATTTTGTGCTTCATTTAACCCGTAAAACGCAGCTGGCGTTTTGTCCTGTGTTTTAAGTGTTGTCGACATAAGTGCCAAACCATCATCACCAGACTGATCCAGCATGCCGCCTGCAATGACAGGTGCATCGCCGCTATAAAAGATGCGAATGGAATGAATATTACCACCCTTAACACGAATATCTTCGGGATCATTCGATGTGATATCGGCGTTGGTAACCCTGACAACGTCCTGCAGGTCCGCTTCGTTGCTGGTAAAGCTCCATGCGACATTTGCGTTCCGACCAATAATCACATAAGGAACCCCCGGCGCCGTCGCGCCTTCAATAACCTGATCACCAAACCGCATCCGGGCCAGATACCATGTGCCTGGAATTGTCAGACCGAGATGCGGATCACCAGCTAACAATGCACCTCCCGTATTGCTCCGAGATGCGACAATCGCCCACGCATTTGACGCGCCAAGTGGGGGCTCGAATTGACGTGGCGGCAGGGGTGTATCTTTAAACGCCGCTTGCTCGCCTAGTTTAAGAGACGGCCAAAGTTCGCGGACTTTATCCATACCAACACTATCAATCAGTGCATCGCGTGCAAGATCATCGCGCCAGCGGGCACTCAGTTGATAGGCCATCAAACGGCCCCACAACAACCCATGTTCAGGCAACCAGGGCTCGGGCTCAAAGCCCAGCAACGAGAATTCCATAGGAAAGGAGCCATCTCGAGATTTCAAGTATGCATTCACACCATCCGCATATAAAATGAGCGCAGATCGCGTTTTACGATCAAGACTTTCATACTGTGCTGTCGCTAAACGACCAAAGCCGATCCGGCGTTGTGCGATATCAGTTTGTAGAGTCTCAGCCCCGATCACTTCTGTCAATTCTCCCAATGCGAAACGACGCATGCCTTCCATTTGCCAAAGACGGTCCTGGGCATGCACAAACCCAAGGGCGAAGTGCGCGTCTTCCTGAGTGCTTGCATCTATGGTTGGTGCACCATGCAAGGTCCTGGAAATTGTTATAGGCGCGGTTATACCTGACATGACGATCTCGCCAGACGTATCGGGCAGGGACGTCCGTAACCACGCGTAAAGTCCCCCCGTTGAAATCGCAACGGCAAGTAAGGCAATCAATAAAAATCTTAATAAGGTCTGTCGCATGGCATTATAGAGCCTATCCAACAGCCGTTGCACAAGGCCTCCTGTAGCATTCCATCAACAAAAAGTTTCAGCGTCGGGCCTTGATTGCGAGAGGGTGCGTAGGTAAGTAATGTGGACGTCATTCTCACAAGAAAGGTCACTTTATGCCCGGTCCACTCGAAGGTATTCGCGTTTTTGATTTAACCCGCATTCTAGCTGGCCCCAGCTGCACGCAAATGCTGGGCGATTTAGGCGCTGATGTGATCAAGATTGAACGCGCCGGAGCAGGGGACGATACCCGCAACTTCGCGCCGCCTTACATCAAGGACGACGAAGGCAACGATACCTCAGAAGCCGCTTATTTCTGTGCTGCCAACCGGAACAAGCGCTCGGTGACGTTGGACATTTCAAAACCCGAAGGACAAGCGTTAGCCAAACGATTGATTGGCACGTCGCAAGTGCTGGTTGAGAACTTCAAGACAGGCGGGCTAAAGAAATACGGTCTTTCCTATGATGACCTCAAAGACGAGTTTCCTGGATTGATCTATTGCTCGATCACAGGATTTGGACAGACTGGCCCGTATGCCATGCGCCCGGGTTATGATGTCCTGATCCAGGGTATGAGTGGATTGATGAGCCTTAATGGTGATCCTGACGGCGAACCGATGAAGGCTGCCATTCCCGTGGCTGACTTGATGGCAGGCATGTATGCCGGTGTCTCTATTAATGCCGCACTGCGCCACCGCGAAATAACCGGCGAAGGTCAGCACATCGATATTGGCATGCTCGACGTTATGGTGTCGTTCACGACCATCATGGGCATGAACTATCTCGCGACCGGCAACAATCCGCCTCGTCTGGGCAATGCGCATCCAAACATCGTCCCTTATCAAGCCTTTGAGACTTCAGACGGTGCAATCATTCTTGCTGTTGGTAATGATGGTCAGTTCCAGCGCTTCTGCAAAGTTGCAGAATGCGAAGAGCTTCCTGCAAACCCAGATTATGCGACCAACGGTGCGCGCCTCAAAAACCGCGAGCAGCTGGTGCCGATTATCAAAGACATTGTAATACAAAAGCCGATGGATTTTTGGCTCAAAGAATTGGAAGCCAACACTGTGAGCTGCGGCCCAATCTATAAACTCGATCAGGTGTTCTCAAACGAACACGTCCTTGCCCGCGACATGAAGATAGAGATGGAGCAACCCGTAACCGGCGCTCATGTGCCCTTGATCAATAGCCCCATCAAAATGTCTGGCACACCCGTCACCGCGCGCATGGCACCACCAACAATTGGTGAGCATACGGATTCAGTTTTACAGGAACTGCTTGAAATGGACGAAGGCGAATTATCCAAACTCCGCGAGCAGGGAGTTATTTAATCATGATCCCGACACCTTCTGGCGCAGGTAGCTTTTTATCACTAGGACAAAGTGGTTTTCACCGCGTCGGTTTCACAGATTGGGGCCAGCAGAAAAAACGCAAAGCCACAGTTTGTGTTCATGGGCTTACCAGTACCGGTCGTGATTTCGATGTATTGGCATCTGCACTTTCTGAGTATGGGCGCGTGGTCTGCCCAGACGCTCCTGGGCGAGGCGCTAGTGATTGGCTCGCAAACCCAGGTGAATATAACTATCCCGCGTACATGAATGATATGTCCGGCTTGATGGCACATATTGGTGCCGAGCGCGTAAATTGGGTTGGCACATCGATGGGTGGGTTAATCGGCATGATGCTCGCATCAATGTCGGGCACACCTATCCGCAAATTGGTCATCAATGATATTGGCCCCCTCGTATCAAAAGACGCTCTTGTTCGAATTAGTCGCTACGTTGGTGCTGCGCCGGCGTTCCATGATCTGGAAATGGTTGAGGCTTATCTGCGTGATGTTCATGCACCCTTTGGCGATTTGAGTGACGAAGAATGGAAGCACTTGGCCACCACCAGTGCTATTCCAAATGGCGAGGGCGCGTTTCAATTGCATTATGACCCAGCGATCGCCGACGTGTTCACTGCAGGCCCTGTTGAAGACATCAATTTATGGTCGGTGTGGGACCGCATTTCATGCCCCGTTTTGGTTTTACGCGGTGAGAACTCTGACCTATTGAGCGCAGAAACTGCCACAGAAATGTCTACGCGAGGCCCACGGGCAACCGTCAAGACCATCAAAAACTGTGGTCATGCGCCAGCGCTGATGGATCAAGATCAAGTAAAAATGGTTGTAGACTGGCTCGAGAATTAACGCCTGAATTATACTCGCTTATCAAAGTCCGGTAATTTATCTCTTTAATGAAATAAAACGTCTCACCTTATACTAAACAGATGTTTTGGCGGCATTAAAGCCATGTTTTTGGCACTATCATAAATCTCAATATAGCTAATAGGGTTATTGTGTCTTTGGCGCATACAACTCGTCGTAAGCATATAAATCAAATGATGAGCGCACTAAGGGGGAGGATGACAATGTCAGAGACTTAACTTTTACAACGTTAAGGGGATTTAGATATGGCAGGAAAATTCTTAGTTGCTGTCGATGCCAGCGAAGGAAGTGAACGTGCACTTAATACTGCAATAGCACTTGCCAAAAACACCAATAATTCAATTACAATTGCACACGTTATCGAATGGTCTCCATTCAGCTTTCATACACCAGATGAGTTAGCGGAGTGGCACAAGCGCCGCGAAGAAGAACTGGATCGTGCAAAACAAGCAATGTTAGCACCAGCAGCTGCTGCCGTAGAATCTGCCGGGGTCGCGTGCGAGACGATCGTCCAACACGGCCATCCCGCAGAAACGCTTGCGGCATTGGCTAAAAATTCAGATGCCTTGCAAATATTCATTGGTCGGAAAGGGCAATCTAAAGCTAGTTTGCTTCTTTTTGGCAGCGTTGCGTCCTCATTAATTCAGATTTCAGCGGTCCCTGTGACCGTTGTGCCGTAACGCGCTCAGAAAGGAGAAACATCATGACAAAATTTAATTGGATTAACTCAATGACCAAATTCTTTCTGGTCTTGATCTTTGCTGCACTGATACCTGAAACAGCCTCGGCTGGAATTGATGCAGCGATAAACGAAGCAACAGCACCTATCGCGTCTGCAATTGGCGCTATCGTGTTCTTCAAGATACCGGTCTTTGGTGCTCAATTGTCAGTGGTCCGTATTATGGCTCGTTATTGGTGCCGTATTCTTCACGTTCCGCATGGGCTTCGTGAACGTTTGGGGCTTCAAACATGCCATCCAACTGGTGCGCGGTGATTACGCCAATTCAAATGATTCTGGTGAAGTGTCGCACTTCCAGGCCCTCGCAACCGCTGTCTCCGGTACCGTCAGCATTGGTAATATCGGTGGCGTTGCAGTCGCAGTGACAGTCGGTGGCCCAGGGGCCACATTCTGGCTGATCATGGCTGGCTTTCTCGGCATGTCGACCAAGTTCGTCGAGTGTACCCTTGGCATCAAATACCGGACAGAAAACCCAGACGGGTCTGTGTCTGGTGGACCGATGTACTATCTCCGCAAAGGATTTTCCGAGCGTGGGATGGAGGGTTTTGGTAAGTTCATGGGAACGTTCTATGCCATTGGTATCTTTATTGGTGCCCTTGGTATCGGCAACATGTTCCAATCCAACCAGGCATATGTGCAACTTAACAACATCACGAATGGCCTGTTTGATAGTCTGGGCTGGCTTGTTGGTATTGCCATGGCCGCCGTTGTCTTCGCCGTTATCGTTGGTGGTATTAAGTCCATCGCACGGGTAACGGAAAAAATTGTTCTTTTATGGCGATCTTCTAATGCTTCTTTGCATTGATTATTATCTTCATGAACGGTTCTGCTATTCCAGAAGCCATCAGCAATATCTTTTCTGTGGTGCATTAACCGGTGAAGGTGTCGCAGGCGGCGCATTGGGCGCACTGATTATCGGCTTCCAACGCGCTGTATTCTCGAACGAAGCAGGTATCGGTTCTGCCTCAATCGCGCACGCTGCCGTGCGAACCAAAGAACCTGTCACCGAAGGCATGGTTTCCTTACTTGAGCCGTTCATTGATACCATTGTTATTTGTACCATTACGGCGATGGTCATCGGAACGACTGCGGTTGCTAACCCTGGCTTTGCTGGAGATTTAACAGGGATTGCGATGACGTCTGCGGCATTTGAATCGCAGATATCATGGTTCCCAATTCCACTGGCTTTTGCGGGTATGCTGTTCGCATTCTCGACAATGATCTCATGGTCATACTATGGCTTAAAAGGTTGGACATACCTGTTTGGCGAGGGTGCTAACGGACAAATGATTTACAAGATCATCTTCTGTGTGTTCGTCGCATTGGGGTGTGTTGTTCAGTTGGGTCCAATTCTCGATATTTCAGATGCGCTCGTGTTCTTGATTTGCGTTCCGAACATTCTCGGATTGTATTTCCTTGCACCGATAGTGAAGCGTGAACTCGACAGCTATATGGAAAAAATCTGTAGTGTCGAGATACAGAAATATAAGAATTAGGTTATCCCTCGTGGACTTATGGTCCACTCAAAATACTTCACCCCGTCCAAGTGGCGGGGTGTTTTTTTGTTTATCTGAAATAAACGAGCGTATTAATCGTTCAAGATTTTGGCGGCATCGATCGCGTGATACGTCAGGACACCATCGGCACCGGCACGTTTGAATCCCATCAGGGTCTCCATCATCACAACATCGTAATCCAGCCAGCCGGCATCGCCAGCTCCACGCAACATCGCGTACTCACCCGACACGTTGTAGGCAAAGGTCGGCATGGCGAATGTATCTTTAACGCGCCTGACGATATCCAGGTAGGGCAGGCCAGGCTTGACCATGACCATGTCCGCACCTTCGGAAATATCCAGGCTCACTTCGTGCATCGCTTCGTCCGTATTCGCCGGGTCCATCTGATAGGTTTTCTTATCGCCTTTTAGCGCGCCGCCAGAACCGACCGCGTCACGGAAAGGCCCGTAAAACCCGGATGCATATTTGGCCGCATAAGACATGATCGCAACGTCTTCATATCCCGTTGTATCCAGCCCATTTCTGAGGGCAAGAATACGACCATCCATCATATCCGACGGCGCAATTATATCACATCCAGCATTGGCTTGATTGATGCTTTGCTTCACCAGCAATTCAACGGTTTCGTCATTGAGTATTTTCTCACCTTGAACAATGCCGTCATGTCCGTCCGAGTTAAATGGATCAAGGGCGACATCACACATCACACCAATATCCGGCACGGCATCTTTGATGGCGCGGACAGCACGGCAGACAAGATTGTCATTATTCCATGCTTCAGCTGCATCCAGTGTCTTCAGATTTTCTTCAATGAAAGGAAAAATTGCGACCATGGGAATGCCAAGGTCGTGGGCGTCTTTAACGGCTTGAACAACAAGATCAACAGACAGTCGTTCAACACCTGGCATTGAGACGACAGTTTGACGCTCGCCAGTTCCCCCAACAACAAAGATCGGCCAGATGAAGTCCGCAGGTGTCAGCGTGTTTTCGCGCACAAGATTACGAAGCCAAGGTGTACGGCGATTGCGGCGCATCCGTGTCGAAGGGAATATTCGTGTCGGTGACGTCATAATCTCATCTCAAATCCATTGATTGTAATTGGCGGTATTTTCGCGATCTAGACCCATAAGAGCAAGGGTTTCATGATCGAAAAAAGCCGACTATCTTATCTGCAGAAAGGTTGTATCATGAAAAAAACACTCCTCAATTTTGCTGATCTGATGTGCTCTTGGTGCTGGGGGTTTTCACCCGTCATGGAAAAAATCCATGCCAAAGCCAAAGATAAAGCCGAGTTACAAATTTTCGTTGGGGGACTACGTCCATTTACGGAACATGTGATGACTGACCAAGATAAGTCATATGTTCGCAATCATTGGGATCACGTTGCCAAAGCTTCCGGACAGCCATTTGATTACGCGCTCTTTGATCGTGAAGATTTCACTTATGATACGGAACCGGCATGCCGGGCGGTTGTCACCGTACGCCGGATTGAGCCTGACTTAGCGCCCGAAATGCTGGCCCGTCTCCACAAAGCTTTTTATGCCGAGAACCAAGATACAACGGACACCAATGTCTTGGCTGACCTCGCACATGAAGTTGGCGTGCCGCGTGGTGATTTCCAAATCGCCTTTGAAGACGACGCCACAAAACAGGAAACACTTGCTGACTTTCAATACGCCCAGCGCTCACAGGTTACCGGGTTTCCAACAGTGATTGGCGTCACCGAAGGCGCACAATCTATCGCTCTTACGCTCGGGTTTCGGGCATGGGAAGGTGTTGAGCCGACGCTTGATGATTGGCTCAGTGCCTGATCTGGGTGGGCAAATATCCCGCAATCCCTTGACATGTAGGACTCTGACAGGCCATACCCCGTCGCTGAGGACGCCAATGTAGTGCGTCGGATTACCTGAAGTGGGAGAACTCCATGGCGGAGACCTTAAAAACGATTTTCTACGCGATTTTAATCGCCTTATCTATTCGCGTCGCTGCGTTTGAGCCGTTCTCAATCCCTTCAGGTTCGATGATCCCGACACTTCTTGTTGGCGACTATCTTTTTGTTTCTAAATCCGCATATGGCTACAGCCGCTATTCACTGCCGTTTGGATTGCCTTTGCTCCCGGAAGATCGTATATTTTTTGAAGAGCCTGAACGCGGCGATGTTGCTGTCTTTAAGCTACCTCGTGACAATTCTACCGATTTCATCAAGCGCGTTATTGGCCTGCCGGGTGACCGCATTCAGGTTAAAGCCGGTATTCTGCACATCAATGGTCAGCCCGTTGAGCGTCGCAAAATCGAAGATCATATATATGAAAATGCACCTGGGCAGTTTTCGCGCATCAATCAATATATTGAGACGCTTCCGAACGGGCGCGAACATTTGATTGCTGAAAGATCAGACGACAACCCCGGCAGCGACAATACAACGATCTACACGGTCCCTGAGAAACATTACTTTATGATGGGTGACAACCGCGATAACTCAAATGACTCCCGGTTCCCGGGCGTTAGCTTTGTGCCGCGTGAGAACTTCGTTGGTCGTGCTGAATTCCTGTTCTTCTCAATCGACGGGACCGCGTGGAAGATATGGACTTGGCTCGATAAATTACGTCCGTCACGCTTCTTTACGGGTATCGAATGACCGCCAAGCTGGACACATTGCAGGCTGCAATTGGTTACACCTTTAAAAACTTGAACCTTTTGCGCCAAGCATTGGTTCATTCGAGCGCAACGGAACAGCGTTTAAAATCAAATGAGCGGATGGAATTCCTTGGTGACCGGGTTCTGGGACTCATCCTGGCCGAGTTGCTACTTGAGAATTACCTCGATGAAGCCGAAGGTGAAATCAGCTATCGTTTCACGGCATTGGCGCAACGTGACTCACTTGCGATCATTGCCGGCAAAATAGGTCTCGCAAAACATCTGTCACTTTCAAACGGTGAACACTTAACGGGTGGCCGCGAAAACCCAGGACTCCTTGCTGACGCAACCGAAGCCGTTATCGCAGCAATTTATATGGACGGCGGACTCGAGGCTGCGAAGGCATTCGTCCATAATAATTGGACCGAGATGATGCGCTATAATCGTCATCCGCCAAAAGATGCTAAAACCACGTTGCAGGAATGGGCGCAGGGACACGGATTGGGGCTACCTTCATACCGTATCACTGGACAAGAAGGTCCTGACCATCAACCGGTTTTTAGTGTCGAAGTGACAGTCGAGAAACAACCCGTGTTAAGCGGGCAGGGAAGCAACAAGCGCGCTGCTGAACAAGCTGCCGCTGAAGCCCTTTTGAATATTATAAGTAAGGAAGAAAAATGACCGCCAAAGATGAGCAAATCAGCGCAGGCTTTGTCGCCGTTCTCGGCGCGCCAAACGCAGGCAAATCGACACTCGTCAATCGTGCGGTTGGTGCCAAAGTGTCAATCGTATCCCCAAAAGTGCAAACAACCCGCACGCGCGTCCTCGGCATTGCCATTGAAGCCAGTGCACAGATTTTGTTCGTGGACACGCCGGGCATCTTTGAGCCACGTCGTCGCCTGGACCGTGCCATGGTTGCCAGTGCATGGGGCGGGGCACAGGACGCAGACCTGATCTTGCTCATCGTCGATTCCGTTCGTGGTACAATCGACAGCAACACACGCCGTATTCTTAAAGGTCTTGAGAAACGCAAAGCCGACAGACCCGGTTCGCCTGCGCCTATTCTGGTTTTGAACAAAGTTGATGATACTGAAAAGGCTCATTTGCTGGCTTTGACGCAAGAGTTTGGCGAAATGGATTTGTTTTCAGATACCTTTATGATCTCTGCACTGACAGGTGATGGCGTTCCCGATCTTTTATCCTTTTGTGCGGCACGCATGACGCCGGGACCATGGTTGTTCCCGGAAGATCAGATCAGTGACATGCCTGCGCGTATGCTCGCAGCCGAAGTCACACGGGAAAAATTATACCTCCAGCTTCAACAGGAATTGCCTTACGCAGCAACCGTTGAAACCGAAACCTGGACCGAACAAAAAGACGAGTCGATCCGGATTGAGCAAGTCATCTATGTTGAACGTGACAGCCAAAAGGCGATTGTGCTCGGCAAGAGGGGCGCACGGATCAAAGAGCTTGGTAGCGCATCCCGTAAAGATCTCGAATACATGTTTGAGACGCGGGTGCACTTGTTCTTATTCGTAAAGGTCCGTGACAAGTGGTACGACGACCCCGAGCGCTACCGTCCATGGGGTCTCGACTTCAACGCATAAAGAAAAAACCCTCTCCTTGGGGAGAGGGTGCCTGTACTGCGGGTGAGGAGTCTCGAGCCGAAGCCCGAGACCGAACCCTTTAAACCTTATCGAGTGCCTGACCGATATCGCTCAAGATATCGTCGATATGCTCGATACCAATCGACAAACGAACATATCCAGGCGTCACGCCAGAAGCCGCCTGATCTTCAACAGACAGCTGTGAGTGCGTTGTTGATGCCGGATGAATTGCTAAAGACCGTGCATCACCAAGGTTCGCAACATGATAGAGCAATTCGAGGCTATCAATAAATTCACGACCAGCCTCAACGCCACCTTTTAATTCAAAACCACAAAGACCGCTGTAGCAGCCAGGGATACCCGTCATGTAAGCATCACGACGACGCGCGGCTTCACCCGTCTGTAATGATGGGTGAATAACGTTCTCGACTTTGGTATGGCTGTTGAGGAACGCCGCAACCTTATTTGAATTCTCACTGTGCTTGATAATACGGAGCGGCACAGTCTCGACGCCTTGAATGAACTGGAATGCATTCATCGGGCTCATGGCGGCACCCATATCACGCAATAACGTGACGCGTGCGCGAATGATGTAGGCAATTGGACCCAACGGCTTAACAGCCTCGGTCCATACAGCCCCATGATAGCTCGCATCAGGGTGGTTCAACGTTGGAAAGCGATCACCGCCAGCTTCCCAATCAAAATTACCACCATCGACCAGCATCCCGCCGATAGATGTGCCATGTCCGCCAAGGTACTTGGTTGTTGAATACACAACGATGGCCGCACCATGATCGAAAGGACGGCAAAGCAAAGGACACGCAGTATTGTCCATGATCAACGGCACGCCGAGTTCACGACCAATGTCAGCCACTTCTTTGATGGGGAAGACATTCAGCTTCGGGTTCGGCAATGTTTCCGCGTAATAGCACCGTGTGTTTTCGTCCGTCGCAACACGGAAAGCTTCCGGGTCTGTCGGGTCAACAAAGCGGCACTCAATGCCTAAATCTTTGAGCGTATTGGCGAACAGGTTCCATGTTCCACCGTAGATGTCCGTTGAGCAGACGAAGTTATCACCAGCACGGCACAGGTTGAGGATTGAATACGTCGATGCAGCCTGACCAGATGCAACAGCCAATCCAGCAACGCCGCCCTCCATCGCTGCAATGCGCTTTTCCAGCACATCACAGGTCGGGTTCATAATCCGTGAGTAAATGTTGCCGAATTCCTTAAGCGCGAACAGGTTTTCTGCATGCTGCGTGTCGTTGAATTCGTATGCCGTCGTCTGATGAATAGGCACCGCGACCGCGTTGGTTTCGTCGCTGCGGTATCCTGCATGCAGGGCCAATGTCTCAGGATGCATTTTACTCTCGTCCATAGTGTCTTCCTCCAAATGTCAGCAATTTGCCGTTAAACTTGGCCAGAAGGTCATACGCACGACCACTTTTGTCAAACATCAACAAACTCTCTCCTGGTGGAGCGGAGCGCGGGTGAGGGGAGTCTAAGCGATACCCTAAGATTGACTAATCCATCTATTTCGATACCGTCTTTCGCATGAATTGATAATTTACGATTTGGGTTTCCACTTTAAAGTTGCGAATAAAGGACGAGTACATTGAGGTTTAGCTTACGGTTTCCACGTCATCATCTTTCACGATTAACTGCGCTTATCCTTTTTGGAGTTCCTATTATCTCACTTCAAGCTTGTGGCTTAGCCGCGACGCATGTCGACACGTCAATTGTCCTTACATCCGAAAGCGCGGGCGCCGTTGTTATTGGTGGCGTCGATACGACGAAGAATCCATCCCACACAGGAATGTTTCTTCATTTTGCCCGATAAGATCCAAAAACTAATCGGCTGATACCGGAGGTAACGTCCTTTACTCTTTCAGATCAGCCACTGCATAAAGGTTTGATCGTAAAGCATATTGAACCGGGCCATTATATTGTTACTATTATTAATTGAATTTTTCAGTTTGGTCGCATGACATTCGAGCCGATCTCGTCACCGGATGCTTCAGGTCTACATGGGGTGCCTGACGATGCGCGTGTCGGAGGAATTGATGCGTATCGAATAAAAATCAATGCAGGAGAAGTTGTCTATTTAGGTGAATACATCATTGCCAATTTCGACCCTAAATGGGTTAATCGTCAGCAAGACTTAAATGAGCAAATGGCAAAGATGAAAAATATCTCCGTTACTACAATCTTCCGCCCACCAACATTGGCTACCGAATAATATAGATGCAGAATTTTTCTACTTTGGTCCCTGCAACTCGGAAGATATGCAAAATGTTAAGTTTCCCGGTTTCATTCGTTAAGTCGCTACGAAATGTCACTTATTTCACTGTTGTTTGCATTTTTCTTTATGGCTGTGGTCTTGCGCAAAAGCATATAGATCCTGCACTGAAATTTGATCCATCCAATGATAAAGCAGTCGTTATCGGAGGTGTCGACATCACAGACAATAAGGATTTTTATTCTGCGAGCATGTTGTTCTGGCAATACGACGAAGAAACACAACGTCTCATGCCGGATGGAAGTATCTTCAGCTTTCAAGACACGATTATTTATGATGGCCTTACATTCAGTGTTATCGAACCTGGGAGTTATGCGATGGTTGCTTACATCTACGATCCAGGTGGACGTGTATTAACGATTAACTCGCCGGACAGAAATTCTTTAGGCGGTATTGGGGAAAATGCCCGCATCAGTGGCGTTGACGCGTTTCGCTTCAAAATCGAACCAGGACAGGGTTTATACCCTGGGGAGTTTGTCATCGGTGCGTACAAGCCCAAATGGGTGAACTAAGAGGATGTATTAGCAGCTCAGCTTACCAAAATGCCGAATTTTCATGCCAAACCAATGTTTCACGCACCTGTTAAGAGTAAAAATTGACCATGAAACGTTACATATCTCGGTATTTCCATTGGATTGCTGGCATGGGGACACTCATCTTACTCTCCGCCTGTCAGACGATTGAACCACCATCAATCGACGATACACGCGGCCCGAAACCAACAGAACTCCGTAAGCATGTCATAGAAGTTCTTGATCCCGGCTCGTTCACTTTCCAAGCAAGCTGGTATAGTCAGATAGGGGATATAGATGATCAAAAACAGATGGTCATGTCAGACGTTTTGGAAACTCATTACTACATCTCAGGTGGATTCACGACAAAAACATTCAAGTCCTAGAATTTCTGCGTCTCGTTAATAAACCCACCAGAGGAACCTGGCGATAACGCGCGGGTCGGCGTTATGACCATTACTGTAAAAAATGGTGAGGGTAATTTCGGATTTAATAATTGTCTTTGGTATGACCCAACGCCCCAGTACAAAAAGGCAGTCGATGAAGCAGTTACTGAAGCCAAAAAGTTAACCAAAAATTGACGTTAACGTTAACGTAAAGTATAGGTGTACTCGAAATATTACCTCCGAGCCGCTACACTTGCCGTTCATCCTTGGGAGAGGACGCCATGCCAGACGATGGAAAACAGGGGGCTGATAGCCAGACCTCGAAAACCTTAGCCGCAAAAGCTTACACGCCGAAGAACCCGGTCCGGTTTGTGACGGCAGCGAGCCTTTTCGACGGCCACGATGCCTCGATCAATATTATGCGGCGTATCCTGCAAGGTGGCGGCGTTGAGGTGATCCATATGGGTCACAACCGCTCGGTTGCCGAAGTTGTCAGTGCGGCGATCCAGGAAGACGCGCAGGGCATTGCACTCTCATCCTATCAAGGCGGTCACGTTGAATACTTCAAGTACATGGTCGACTTACTTAAAGAAGCCGGACGTAGCGATATCAAAATCTTTGGCGGTGGCGGCGGCGTTATTGTCGGGCCCGAGATCAAGGAACTCCACGATTACGGTGTGACGCGCATTTTCTCACCCGAGGACGGTCAGCAGATGGGTCTGCAAGGCATGATCCAGCACATGATCGAAGTCTCGGACGTGGACCCTACCGATGATCTGCCAAAATCACTCAGCAAACTTGAAAAGGGTGATCACAAGGATTTAGCGCGCGTGATCTCTGCCATTGAGCGCGGCAAGTTGCCTGACGCTGACCTGAAACAATTGCGAGACACCGCTGCCAAACATGACAAAACGCCAGTGCTTGGTATCACGGGCACAGGTGGTGCTGGGAAGTCATCACTGACCGACGAGTTGATCCGTCGTTTCCGTCTCTATTCAGAAGAGCCGAACATTGCCGTGATTGCTATCGATCCAACGCGCCGGAAAACCAACGGCGCGTTATTGGGCGATCGCATTCGCATGAACGCCATTGATGCGCCGAACCTGTATTTCCGTTCCGTCGCTACGCGGGGCTCAAAGATAGAAGTGCCTGAATACTTGGGCGACATTATTACCGCCGCTAAAGCTGCCGGGTTCGACATGGTGATTGTCGAGACCCCGGGGATCGGCCAGGGCGATGGCGCGATTGTCGATTTAGTCGACGTATCGCTGTATGTGATGACGCCCGAGTTTGGTGCGCAAAGCCAGCTCGAGAAAATCGATATGCTCGATTACGCTGACGCTGTCGCCATCAATAAAATGGACCGCAAAGGTGCCTTGGATGCGGTACGTGATGTCCGTAAACAAGTGCAACGGAACCGTGAAGCGTTCTCTCAATCCCCAGATGAAATGCCCGTATTCGGTTGCATGGCATCGAAGTTCGCTGATCCCGGTGTCACGGCGCTGTATCAGGAACTCCTCAGCGTATTTTCTGAAAAAGGTTTCAATGACCTGGGCTGCACAGTTGCGCCTGTCACATCGCGCGTATCCGAGCCCGGCCAAACCATCGTGCCACCAGACCGCGCCCGGTACTTGTCCGAAATTTCAGAAACCGTTCGCGGCTATCACGCAACCATTGAAGCACAATCAAAGCTCGCGCGTGAGCGTCAGCAGTTGCGGGAAAGCAAACGCATGCTCTCCGAAATCGGCGATGACGCCAGCGGACTTGATGCGCTTATGGCAGCCCGTGACAGTGCCATGGACTCCCGCGCCAAGAAACTCATCGAAATTTGGCCCCGTGTTGTTGAGAGTTATTCCGGTGACAATTACGTCGTCAAAATCCGCAACAAGGAAGTCCGCTATAATCTTCAACAAGAAACTTTAAGCGGCAACCGCGTCTCACGCGTCGCCTTGCCAAAGTTTGAAGACGAGGGCGAGCTACTCAAGTTCCTACTCAAAGAAAACCTGCCTGGCAGCTTCCCCTACACGGCTGGCGTATTTGCATTCAAGCGCGAGGGCGAAGATCCGACGCGTATGTTCGCGGGCGAGGGCGATCCATTCCGCACCAACGAACGCTTTAAGTTCTTATCCAGAGACTCTCAGGCCAAGCGCCTGTCGACCGCATTCGATAGTGTGACCCTGTATGGTTTTGATCCGGACGAGCGCCCGGACATTTACGGCAAGGTCGGAAACTCCGGCGTATCCATTGCATCGCTCGACGATATGAAAGTGCTGTATGACGGCTTCAATCTATGTAGCCCATCGACATCTGTTTCAATGACGATCAACGGACCGGCACCGACCATCCTTGCAATGTTTATGAATACGGCTGTTGATCAACAGATCACCAAGTTCGAAGCCGACAACGACCGCGCGCCTACAGATGAAGAGATCGAAAAGATCAAAGCGTGGACGCTCGAAACTGTGCGCGGCACCGTACAGGCGGATATCTTGAAAGAAGATCAGGGCCAAAATACCTGCATCTTTTCAACTGAATTTGCCTTGAAGATGATGGCCGATATTCAGGAATATTTTGTCGAACATCGGGTTCGGAATTTCTATTCTGTATCAATCTCTGGCTATCATATTGCTGAAGCTGGCGCGAACCCGATCAGCC
>Ga0115562_1001094_pt1 | contig 20141 bp, 18 predicted proteins | sample COGITO_mtgs_1105_6_FD_87200 | JGI IMG/M metagenome (GOLD analysis project Ga0115562, IMG submission 87200) | Pelagic marine microbial communities from North Sea - COGITO_mtgs_110516 | ecosystem: Environmental > Aquatic > Marine > Epipelagic | place: Germany:Helgoland, sampling site Kabeltonne...
ATTTGGGTGTTTATTGTGAGGCGCATCACCGAGATACGCCTGAACACAGTCTATTAACGGAAAGCTTTATTGGGCGTATGCAACGGCATTTTAAACGTGTGACTACACCCAAAGGTTTGTTTGATGACGTGATGGTGACGGGGGGTAGTTGGCGGGGCAAAGTACGCCGAGTGCGGGTGTTTCTCTATCGCCGTCGTTTAGCCGATGAGCATGATCCGATTGATCCGGTGACTGAAATCAATCAGGTGGCGGCACGGTTTGTGACACAGGTGAATGCAACCGGTATCGGGATTCGCCGTTGCAGTGATGTGGATCTTTATGCGTGGTTGCTGCGCTGGTTTAACCCTAAGGCGGACGTTACCGCCGGTGACTTGGATGCGTTGACGACTCTAATGGCGTTGCCGGAGAAAAAAGACCGCGTGTTCAGTCATGACCTGTCGGATCTACTTTTTCTCTCCCAGCCTGTATCGGATAATGAAAAGGGCATTTGGTGGTTTGATGAGTTACCGCATCGTGTGATTACCGTGGATGCGTTACGGCGTAAACCATTCCCTGGCCATTTTACCGGTGAGCGACACGTAGGCGATAACCTGTATGCGATGTTTGATAAATTGCCTGAAGGTTCGGTACTGTCCATCACTATCATGATTCAGCCACAGGACATTGTAGAAAACCATGTAGTGCAGATACTCAATGCCGCCAAAGGTGAAACAGCGGAAGCGATGGCGGCGGAGCAGGATGCCAAAGAAGCATTGAACTGGATGTCACACGGAGATTATTTATTGCCCGCTGTTATCACGCTCTTTACACGAGGTGATTCGCTGGCTGATCTGCAAAATAAAACCAATGAAGCCAATGCTTTGTTGCTGGCTAATGGTTTGCACCCCATTCGTGAACGGGATGAGTTATTGCCGCTGGATACTTATATTCATCAGTTACCCATGAACTATGAACCTGAGCGAGACAAGATCAATAAAAAGAGCCGCCTATTATTTTCCAGTGACCTCGCTAATTTACTGCCGTTCTATGGCCGTAGCCGTGGCACTGGACATCCGGGTTTTGTTTTTTATAACCGTGGTGGCGAGCCGTTAACTTTTGATCCGTTGAATAAGCTTGACCGTACCAAGAATGCTTTTGGTTTGGTGCTAGGCCCGCCGGGGTCGGGTAAGTCTGCGTTGATGGTGTACATCCTGATGCAAGTGGTCGCCATTTATGGGGCGCGTATTTATATCATCGAGAAGGGCGGCTCCTACAAGCTGTTTGGCGATTACTGCAAATACTTTGGTTTGAGTGTTAACCAGGTAACGCTTCATCCAAAAACAGATGTGAGTTTGCCACCATTTGCTGATGCCTACGAGATGTTAAAACGCGAAGATGGTAAAAGTGCCTTGTTGGATGTTGAGGAATCTTTGGAGGCTTCTGATAGCAGCGATGATGATGACGAGGAGCGCGATCTGCTCGGTGAAATGGAATTAAAAGCCCGGATTATGATTACGGGTGGCGACAGCAAGGAAGAAGCCTTGATGACCCGCGCCGACCGGCTAACGATTCGCACCGCCATTATTGAAGCCGCAAAGGATAAGCAGCTATTGAACACCGATGAAATTGTGTTAACGCAAGACGTGGTGGCGGCGTTGAAAAAACTGGCGCAGGATGAAACCAGTACCCCTAAGCGCCGAGAACGCGCGCAAGATATGGCCGATGCGATGGCCTTGTATTGTTCCGGTACGGCGGGGCATTTTTTTAATCGCGTGGGTAAAGCATGGCCAGAAGCTGATGTCACCATTTTGGAAATGGGTATCTTAGCCAATGAAGGCTATGAGGATCAGTTAGCGCTGGGGTTTATGGGATTGATGAACCAAATTAATGGGGTAGTGGAACGCGAGCAGTATGACAGCCGCCCCACGTTTGTTTTAGGCGATGAGGCACACTTAATTACCACCAACCCTTTGCTCGCTATTTTCTTGGTTAAAATTGTCAAGATGTGGCGAAAGCTGGGCGCTTGGTTATGGCTGGCTACTCAAAACTTGGAAGATTTTCCCGATGCCGCTAAAAAGCTGTTGAATATGTTCGAGTGGTGGATAGCGATGGTCTGCCCAAAAGAAGAAATTGAGCAAATCTCTCGTTTTAAAGATTTAACCGATGAGCAAAAAGGCATGTTGCGTGCTGCCAGAAAAGAGCCGGGAAAATACACCGAAGGCGTGGTGTTATCAGATAATCTTCAGTGCCTGTTCCGCAATGTTCCGCCCTCGTTAGCCTTGGCTTTGGCCATGACTGAAAAACATGAAAAGCAACAGCGGTCTCAGATTATGCAGGAACAGCATTGTTCAGAGCTGGAGGCTGTTTTTACGGTGGCGGATTTGTTGGAGCGGAAGAAGAAAGACTAACGCGCTTCGCTTGTTGACCCCTCAACCTCAATCAAGAACCTGCACCTTGCCGGAGCAGAACACTTAATCGAGGTTAAGGGGTTGCGGTGTTTTTTAGCGGGTGGTGTTAAATCCGTTACCGTTACCGTTACCGTTACCGTGATTGGGTTGGTGGTACAGTACAGTCTTGTAGGCGTGCATAAAGTCGATTTCGGCTGCGGGCATTGATTTCATCAGCCGAATTCTTTTCCCAACAGCATGGATTCGGGTGTATATTCCAGTATTATTAAGGTTTTTTCGTTCAAGTCGAAATCAAGATCAACAGAGTTCCCTTTATGTTTTTGTATGTCGCCTTGCCCCCAAACTCTCTTCGCCAAGAGGTATAATCTTCCAACCTAATGCAACAAGAGCTTTTTTTTGAGCCGCTTCAATGCGATCAGTATGAATTGCAAAACATAATAAATGGCGAGGCCGACTTGCTGCGACATAAAGCTGGCGAGAGAATTTAATCTTAGTTTTTTTTGTGTGCCGACTAACATCAATACCTACAATATGATTTAGTAGTGTGCTTATATCGTATTTGTAGTTTTTGGTTTCCATCACAAGAGTGGCATCGTGTGTCTCACCCTTCACACCATGTATTGTTGAAAACTGAATACGAAACCCATCGGGATGCATGACCATATTTTCAGGTAGAGAAATTACTGAGCTGCTATCTTTTTCTACCTGCCCTTGATTTTTATTTTCGGAATTTAGAGCATCTTCATTGTACGCCAAATATTGCTTTTCTTCCTCGGAAGCTCCTTGAAGACCAAACAATGAAGTCAAAATTTTACAAGTACTTTCCCAATATTCTTGGCTTAGAGGCTGCTCACTTAGCAAGAGATAAATCGTCTGACGAAAATCGCTCCAATTATTATCCACTTTAAGAATGTTTCGTAATGATGTGCCAGTATAAGCATGACCATTCGCATCATTTTTTCCTGCCAGCCGCAATAATTTCAGGATACTATTGAGCAACAGCTTGTAGCTATGAGACCAATCAGGCAAGGTTGAGTGACGGCAGTATCGAACCGCTTCGATCAAAGATCTTTCTTTAAAACTATTTCGGGCCTTACTTTTTTCATAGTCAGCCCAATAATGACCGATCTTCAATTGTTCCACATTTGGATCAATTTCATTTCCGACAGCCCCAACAGCTTTTACTACAAATTGATCTGACTTTTTATATTCTTCATGAAACTGATTTGAAACAATATTTCCAAAAGAATGAAGTACATCCCCCCTATTGTCATCATTAAAAATAATCACACTGTGTTTAAAATTGTCCCCGCTGGAATGTGCCTGCGATCTTTTAACTAATGCCTCTTCCATCAATTCTGTTTCTAATGAAATACCGTTATTACTTAGAGTCTTTATTTTACCTGCAAGGTGCGCATCAAAGCGGTGTGACTTATGAATCACATAGTCCATATTGGCAGCCGTTTTCCCATTAAAACTTTCATTCGGTTCATCACTCCCTGTTCCATGAAAAATTGCTTGGTCTGGATCACCAAACCTCTGAATAATCACATCGGGGTCATCTAGCAAGAAAATCCCACAAAGTAGTTCATCTTGAAATTTTTGAGTGTCTTGCATTTCATCAACAAAGACACAAGGAAAACGCACTGAAAGTGATTTGGACAAATTGCTATTACAATTACAAGCTATTTGAGCTAGCGTATACATATCACGGTAAAGATAATAACCTCTTGCATCCAAATAACTTTTCAGCTGATTTAACGATCTTTTTGCACGCTCTAAATTTTCTGGTTTTTTCCAAGCTCTCGGCGTTTTAGAGATATTTACTGCTATACCTTCTTCAGAAATTAATCGACATGTTTCTCTAAGGAACCCATCCTTCATCTCATCTGATCCTAAACCACTTAATGTACCTTTAAACCAACGGAATTGATTTTTTTCTAATAGCTTATTTGCTAACCTTACATACTCGTCATTATCTACAATAGCCTCATTTAGGCTATTTGAGCGAATAAGGGGTAATGCCAGAAACCTATTCGTGAACTCCTGAATAGTCCCTATAAAATGCGGATAAGAAAGTAGTCGCTGAGCCTCCAGAGACTTAGACTTTTTCAAACGTTCGATAATCTCATCTTTAGCTACATTAGTATGTGATAGAACACATATACCCTGATCTGATAGAGGCCACTTTTTCGCCAAGAGAATAAGTTTTGCCGCAATGAGTGTTGTCTTTCCACTCCCTGGGCAAGCTTGAACATCAATAGAGCGCATAGTTTTCAGAATTGATATGCGCTCTTCATCATCAAAATTTAACGCCTCGCTATGGGCGAGTTCAGCAATATCTTCCCTTGATATTAGCTCTCTAAGCAGGTTCGCCATCATCCTGCTCCTCTATAGGCTCTATCCCACCAATCGGAGAAGTGACATATTCAATAGCCTCCACTATGTACGACGGAAGCTTATCCTTTAATGCCAAAGAAAAATCTGCACCAGCTTTTCTTTCAGCACTGGCAATTGCATCAGAGTCATCTTTTTTCTCATCTTCAATAGCATCAATGTTTTCTTGCATCTTACAAGCAAGCTGTTCTCTGAGAAGATCTGCCATATCATAGGCGAAGTCCGTTTTGGACACCTCTCTCTGAATATAAGTAGCTTTTTCATCATCAGTTGCTTCTATAGCATCAACTCCAAGAACAGAGCAGCATTCAGAAAATAGGCCATATTTTGCTAAGCAGTATTCAAAAGTCCAATCATTAGAAATATTAACTTTAACATTTTGCCTATTCAGGCCATCAATATGGCCAATTACTCTTTGTTCTTCGTCAACACAATTTCGCCGCCAGTAACTTCGATTTCTATTGTTTGGTTTTTTGAAGCCATAAGGATTGCTACCATCATCTTTGTCCTCTGCACAGTTTGGCCATAGATCGAGGTCTCTTAGCACGCATATTTTTGTCGGGTTCCACTCTTCACTATTGTCATCTTTGTCAGCCCGAAGAAACAACCTTGCAAACCTTTTCCATGACCCGCTGTTATCATATTTAACAATAGAAACACCGTAATTTTCTAAAGGACGACCTAACAATCGCGCAATCTCTGGTATGAGGATATTCTCACCGTCCCCCTCTACAAACAAAAGACTCTTGGCAAAAAACACATTAGCTTTCGTCGCATCCAAGAATTTTTGGAGGTATTTATAATCATCGCCTTTTAATTCAGTCTCTCCCTCCCTTAAGGGAAAGGCCTTGCCTTGGTTAAGCATGATGATTTCTGAAGGGTCTGCCTTTGCAGAAATGTTCGGACTATGAGTGCTTAGAATACATTGAACGCCAGATTTATTAACTTTTGAGCTAATAAACTGTAATAGTTTCATCTGTAGCTGAGGGTGAAGGTGTGCTTCAGGCTCTTCAATAAGAAGTAACGGGAATTCATTCTCGGCTTCTTGTTCCAACAAGAGTAATTCAGCACCCATAAAAAGAAGATTATGATAACCAAGGCCATGCATCCGACGGTCTTTAGTAAGTGCTAAGCTTAAGCCTTCAAGCACTTTACGTAGATGGCGACGCTTTACATTATCTGGCAAATCTCCTATTTCTTCTTGCCTAATTCCTGCAATATCAATGAATGCTCCAAGACTTCCTTTATCTTGCTCAAAAATAAGTTCATGCAAATAATTTTTTTGAATATTCTCTGCTGCTTTTTTAAGAGATGCATCATCTGCTAATAATCCCTCATTAGCTTCAGCAATAATGGCAAGAATATCATCCATTCCAACTTTCACTTCTTTGGATGAACTCAAAATTTGAGACAAACGCGACGCCCTACCAGAAGAAAGCTCAGTTTCAGCATCTCTCAATGGCTTTAGATATGTAGCAGAAAGAAAATCACGGATTTCAGTCTCAATAGATAGACCATTACCATCTACACCAGACTTTAACTCAGTTTTTATGTATGGATATCCTCTGCGCTCTGCGCCGGTCTTATGAGCGTTTAGGTGAAGGTGCAACACTGAATGGCGTTTATCATTACCCTCTTCATCCTTGTATTCCTCATGAGAGAGATGTTCTACGAACCGATGAGCATGGGCGTCTACATCGGCAAAAGTGATTTGGATAGTGAGTTCGTTGCATTCCTCATGGAAGTCCTCTTCCCTAATGAAGATCCTATCATTAGAATTCGTTCCAAGAACGTACCGGATAACATCCATAAGAGCGGTTTTACCTGAGTCGTTTTCTCCGACGAGTACATTGAGACCAGCATTGAGTGAGAGGTCAAGAATTTTAAATAAACGAAAATTCTGAACCTTAATATTTGATATGTGCATATTTTATCTATTTTCTTCCATTGAATAAGTATCTAGAAAATTTATATCTAACGTCTGCTTGGGTCGATATTAGCTGTTGATCTGTATTTTTGTCTAACTTCTGTAGTTAGTAGTGTAAACGGCTGCCAGATCAAGTTTCACTATATCTCTGAGGTATCTTATCAAGCATGAGCTAATTAAATTATATGTTGGTAAAACTTTCCGCTAGCCGCCTCCATTGTCCTATAAGGTAATGGGGAATATTCAAAAAGCAATAAGGTGGCTGATTAGTATATTGATACTGTTTTAACAACAGCGGGCCTGATGAGAAGCGCATGGCTTTGTCGCTGTTTTTTTCCTGTAAAAATTGCTGTAGCGATTTCATATGACCTTTATGCCCACTTTTTACCTCAACCGGCAGGACGCTCTGATGCCAGGGCATTAAAAAATCTACCTCGGCTGTACTGTGTTTTTCCTGTTTTTCCCAGTAATGAATAGCAGGCGCTTCGAACATTGGCTTATCAACCATTAAATGTTGCCCGACAAATTGTTCTGCCATTGCGCCCTTGGCAATTTCATTGATCTCTGGTGTTGTTTCTATTTCTGCTAATGAAATACCTAGCATGGATTGAACTAAGCCTACATCTAAAAAAATTAGTTTAAAATGATTGCTCTTCTGTTGGGACGCTAATGGCAAACCATTGCCGTGACTGTGATAACAGCGCTGAATAACTTTAGCTAACTCCAATAATTCCAAAACTCGCTTAACTTTTTCGCTCTTTATACCCGGTGCAAGCCTAGAATACATGACCTTGTTCCCTAGTTGAGCAGGAATGGTTGTCAACATATTGTTTAACAAATGAATGTCGGCATTACGGCTATATTTATGAAAATCTGCTTGATACGTCGTTACAATACTTTGCTTGGTACGCTCCGCTTCGAGGTAAGACTGAGTCTCTCGGTAGCTGTTTATCACATCTGGCATGCCGCCAATAATAAGATAGTTACGTAGGTGCTTTAGAAAGATATTGTGGATAGCCTCGTTAAAAGGGTTCTCTACGCTAACCTTTTGCAGTTGCTCAACGGCTCCTTCATTGCCTGTTCCGCTTAAAAATTCTTCAAAAGTCATTGGCCCAAGATATAAAAATTCAACTCGACCCACGGGGAAGGAATAATTATCGGCCTGTAATACAAACTCAAGCAGTGAGCCCGTGAGGATAACGCGGTATTCTGGGGCTCGTTCATAGCAATAGCGCAGGAATGGAATAAGCTCGGGGCATGCTTGCGCCTCATCAAAGAAAAACAGCTGTTTCTCTGGGTCTAGATTATATTTTTTCTGGCCGAAAAGAATGGCTTGGAAAACCTTATGTGGGTCATTTTGGGAAAGTAGTGCAGAAAAATCCTGTGGATCTTCCATGTTGAGTTCAATCAACTCTACGCCCATTTCTTCACAGGCGAGTCTCACTAAAGTCGTTTTCCCGACCTGCCGAGCACCACGGATAATGAGTGGTTTTCTTGTTGCTCGGTTCATCCATTCCTTGATGTAAGCAAGCTGGTGGCGCTTCATTTTATTACCTTTTATCCCAATAACAGACCTAATATGATATAAGTCGGGGGTAAAATCAAGTAAATATAGATAAAAGTAGGGGTAAATATAGGGTTGTATTGGATAAAAGTTAGGGGATTTATCGAGCGATCATGTATTTTAGGTGAGAGTAGTGGCCTATATTTCCTCTCTAGCAGCCGATTTCTTGCCAGTTATCGTGGTAGGTGGTGTTTGTTTGGTGTGCGTCATGTAATTGGGAGGACTCAGTCCCGAAGAGATGAGCGGATTGTAAACCTGAAAAAGAGCGCCCGGAGGTCCAATCCTTCACCCAAAAGCGTTGATTTTAAGTAATGGCAAGCTTTTTTGGAAACCGGCCTTTAGCGAACTCCTATTGATAGCTTCCATCAGTTCGGCTGCTCGGAATCTTCTGTCCGTGCACATTAACGTTCTTTTCTGCCCGTACCGTTGATTGTTATTTTTTAACCTCAGATTGCCCATTATCGAGACATTGAATATTTTCAGGAGAAATATCAGTGTTTCAAGTGACTGGGCGCTATGCACTACTAATAACGTGTGCGATAACAGGATTTGTCTCTTATGCCGATGAGGTTGCTGTTCCTCATCCCACTGTTGTCATTACGTCAGACCAATTTCCCCTTTCGGGTGTCACCGTTCCTCATCAACTGTTTAATTTGGATGCTGTTGATCGTATTGAGCAGCGCTTAGGCAAAAACTTACCCGCTGATGAAGATAAGGCCTTGGCTCTTATGAAGCAGCGTATTGCGGGCGTTGGGCAATCACAATTAAACCAAGAATTACGTGAGGCCTATCAGGCATTAATTCTCTCGATGCAATACGGCCTGGATCGTTACCCTGCTGTTATTTTTGATCAGCAAGTGATTGTTTACGGGGTGACGGACTTGTACGCGGCAACAAAACGGTATCGCCACTGGCTGAAAGAAACGCAGGAGGTGGTTGCTGATGACTAAGTGTGCATGGAAAGGCTTTAGCACCGGATTGATAATTCTCTTGTTGTCGAGTCACAGGCTACAAGCCGTGGAATTAGAACCAACAACATTAACGCTAAGCGACATTACCGGCGCAATGACATTGGATCAAACATGCCTAAATTATTGTATTACCGGCGTGTGTGTTTGGCTGAGATGCAGTATTTATGAGTGTGACATTGAAACCAGCATCCGGGTGAGTCATTACAACCCCGATCTTATTGTCAGTGTTTACGATGAGCCAGGTGATAATCCGTGGGAGGAAGCGCAATCAATATACGGTTCATTGGAAAGTCAGGGAGCTGATAGTTTTGTGGGGCTTTTTCACGATGCCTTTGTGGGCGGTGGACACCGAGTTGAAGGCGGCAATCCCAATACTGATCACAGTTTACGCTTCAAAGAAGCCACGGCAATTGGTCACCCGTTTAGTTCATTAACGGATTCGATAGCGGACAGTGGTTATTACTGTCCTTCAGAAGCGGAATCGATGGAGCCCTATTTATCATCGGGCTTTGATGCGCTGGTATGGCGTTTGGGATTACCCGAAATGCTGTACCTGCTTAACTTGCTGCCAGGCCGCCGTGTTGTTGGCTCCGGTATTCAGCAGCAATGGGGGCCGGTGTGGCCTCGCACAGGTTTTATCAACCAAAAGGACGATGTGAAAGCTGCCGCTGTTGTTGCGCAGCGTGTGGGCAATATCGTGACGCAAACCCAGCAACCGCACATTTATAACCCACTGGACGGCAATAACTACAATCGTACTTGGCTCCCCGGTGAATTGGTTGAGAACGACCCTGATACGGGCGTATGGCAAATGCTGGCTCCCAAAGTTGATACGCAATGTTATGCGTTTGGTGAAAATGATGTGTATTCACAGTCATGGTCTACGGGCAGGCAATCGGAAGACAACCGTTATGCCTTTGCGTTGTGGCGGCCTTATGAGTGTTGCGAAGCCAAGGGCGCGTATCTGTTTACGGTGCCGGTGGAGGTGTGTTTATGAACTGCATAAGCCGAGTATCCACTCAATGCTGCCGTGCATATCTTATCACTATTGGTCTTTGTCTTTGTGCCATCGGTACGTCAGTACGGGCCGTAGAAGCACCTAATGATGACAGTCTGTTTTATTACAAAATAGGCGGTGGCCGAGATATTGCTATTCCTCCCAGCCTCAACATTACTACCCTTGATTTTTCTCTGAATGGACAGGCTTCTGCCCTCAGTTGCAGTGGCTTCGACCCGATGGTGGCGATTGAAAGCTCCATGGAAAATATTCGTAACGGTGTGGACAATGCGGTGAATGCTATTGAACTAGCAGCGGCTGCCGCCATTGCCAACTTACCGGGCTATATCCTGCAAAAAGCAAATCCGGGTTTATACGACTTGTTCCAAAATGCTCTGTTACGTGCCAATGAAGCGTTTTCGTTAGCGACCAAAAGTTGCGAGCGCATCCAGTATGAAATTAGCCAAAACGTCAATCCCTATGATGAGTGGATTACGATGAGCTGGGGTGACTCATGGAAGCAGTCAGTGGGTGTGGGTGGTGCCAATATACACGAAGCGGTAGAGGATGCCGAAGACGCGCCAGAAGACGGTATTGAATGGGTAGGGGGTATACGTCAGGGCGGCGCTAACCAACCACCTATTCATGTGCTGTCCGATGTGGCCAGTGCAGGCTTGAATATCTTGTCGCAACGCTCACCTGAAACACAAAGTGATTTGCCTAGCAGTGCGCCGTTGTATCGGCATTTTACTGGCCCAAATGAGGTGGATGAATGGATCAATGAAGTGCTGGGTGAAATTGAAGTGGGTTTGTGTGAAACGTGTAGTCGGGGTACTCGCCCTGGCAAGGGTTTAATGCCCCATATTGAAAAAACCGCCGAAGATATTATCCCGTTATTAGTGAGTTTAGTCGCTGGTGCAACGCAACCCACTCGTGAGAACTTGGAGGAGGTTGAAGCCCCCGGTATTGCGATCACCTTACAAGTTGTTTTAGCTATTCGCAATCTGCCACCACAAGAACAATCGATTTTAATTAATAAATTTTCACAGGAAATCGCTGAAGCGCGAGTGATGGAAGAGGCGATGATTATCCGCAGATTATTACTGGCCGGTCGTAAAGAGGGTTATGTGGCCGCTAATAAAATTGCCCAAAATGAAATTACGCTGGCATTGGATGAATTGGACAGTGAAATCCGCAATGTTATTTTTGAAAAAGACATACGCAGTCAGTTTGTTACTTCCACCGTGATTGAGTTGTTGCTGCGAGACAATGCGACCCGTCAATCGTCAGTGAATACACCAGCAGCGGTGTCATCAGATTCCCGACCCCTTAAAAATGGCGGGGTGCAATAATGAAATTCACAACCCTAAAAGGGCAATGTCTGTTGTGGCTTTGGGCGCTGATGGGGCTTGTTGTGTTACTGGTCGTCGGGTTTATGGTGGCACTATGGATGGGTGAAGAGCATCAAGCTGTTCAGCAGAAATTTAATCAATTACCTTGGGCCTTGTGGCGAGGTTTTGGTTATGGCGTATTACTGTTGTCATGGCCTCGTTTAGTTAGACTCGTCATCAATTACCGCCAGTCCACATGCCGTGGGCAATCCGTGAGTCGTCGGCCACTCATCATCTTGATCGTGCTGTATGAGCTGCTACTGGTTCAAAACCCCTTGGCTGCATTATTTCGGTGGGTGGGGTAGACGATGGCCGTTGATAGCACGCTTGAGTTATTCACTACCTTGTTTGGTTGGCTGTTTTACAACAGCATCTGGGATGTGTTAGTGGCGACTGGCATGGTCTTTTTGCCGTTCCTGGGTATCTTGCTGGATACGATTATTCGCTCTTATGCGGGGGAGGATGCGCAAGAAGCGGGTAATACCACGTTGCGCATTATTGAAGTCGAATTTTTTGTGGCGTTCTTTGTCATCGTTATTGCCGCTGTACCGGCAACGCCGTTGAATGCGGTGGATTTGTCTTTTACGCCGCGTGCTTTGATTGGCTCGCCTGCACAACCGGTAGCAACAGTAAATAATTCCCGCACTACCTATGGTGGGGGTATTTCGTTCAATGGTGCGCCTGCGACCGTTAAGGTGCCGGTATTCTGGTTCGCAGTGATGAGCTTTAGTTCAGGGTTTAACCGTGCGGTGATGGAGTCGGTGCCACCCACCTTAAACTACCGAGGTTATGTAGATGAACTGATCGATGCCAAAATCAGTGATCCCAAGCTACGCCATGAAATTAATGATTTTTTCAGGGATTGTTTTGTTGAAGCTCGATCTAAATATTTGGCGGAACGACCTACCAGTGCGGCCATTACTAATTTGTTAAACCGCTATGGTGTGACTGATCCTGATTGGATCGGTTCTCATGTCTATCAGGAAATGCCGGGGTATTACAATGTAATTCGTGCCGATTCGGTGCGCGAAGGTCATCCGTGGTCAGCACTCAGGGACGTAGAATGGGATGCCAGTAATGCCCCTATTTATGGGAAGCCATTTTGTACGCAGTGGTGGCAGGGTATTGAACAGTCCATTCTCAGTGAATTGGGCGATTTGGATCTACTGTCTGCTGCTGCGGAGCCGGGTTGGGATCCTGCACCACGCCGGGACGCGATTATTCAAATGGCGTTAATTAATTCGCCGCCGCGTTGGACAACACGGGGTTACGATTTTGCCTATGGCAACTTGGTGGATTTTAGCGTGGGTGACCCCGGCATTATGGTGTCAGTACAAAATGCGGCACAGCAGGGATTAGCCGCTTACGGCCTTGGTAAAACCAGTGTCTCGTTTGCTGCTTATTTGCGGGTATTTCTTGAAGCGGCCCCCATGATGCAATCACTTGTGTTGATGGGTCTGTACACGTTGCTACCGTTTTTTATTTTATTGAGCCGGTATAAGTTTTCGTTGTTAATTTTAGGTGCAATGATTTTATTTTCTGTGAAGTTTTGGACGGTGCTTTGGTTCTTTGCGTGGTGGGTTGATCAGAATTTGATTCAAGCGTTGTATCCCGACCCTGGCAGTATCACCACGCTGTTTAGTACGGACTTAACCTTGAAACGCATCATTCTTAATTTTTTAACAGGATCATTGTATCTGGCACTGCCGCTTATTTTATCGCTTTATCTTGGCTTGGCGGGTATTCGTGCGGCATCACTTTTAGATGGAGTGACTTCGGCGTTGACACGCGGTACTTCTGGTGTGGGAAATACCAGGTTACGGATTAATAGAAAGGGAAAGTCAGCAAGAAAAAAAGTAGCATCCAAATGAATTGGTGGGAAACAGAAATTAACAGTCGCTATTGCTGCCTCAATAGTACCTTGCCAGGTCAAAGGCATCTTCATACCGTGATCAACGCAGCAGCGTGGTGCGCAGTGGCTTCTACTGAAGCGCTGATTGATCAGTTAGTTTACTCACCCAACAGGGGGATTTGTTGCCCCTATGGGTCAGCCGTTCCCTTTTTTTGATCTACTCATAAAACAGGAGAATTGCTATGAGTCAACCAGCTAAACAAGAAACAAAAACATCCGAGAACACCGCTGCTCCCGCAGAGGACGTTCGTTACTTTAACGAGTACGCCAGCGGTATTGGTTATCTCAATGGTGTCCGTGAATTCGGTGCCGAGGGAAAACCTAGCCGTCACGCCGTGCAAGTTGCCGTAATCCAAGGGCCAGAAAACGATGTGCATTATGAGTATCACGATCTCATTATTGCGTCGGAAACTGCGCTTAAAGTGGTATTGGAGCACCGCGAGGCTATTGATAACGAGGATGTAAAAGTGATCGTTCGTTTTAAAATGGCCAACCCCCGCGCTAAGCCGTTTATCTATAAACAAGGTAAGCATGCTGGTGAATTGGGGGCGACTATCGGTGGGTTTCTGACGCGGATATTGTCTTTGAAAATTAATGGTGAACAGGTCTATGAAGATACGCGCACCTTTGATGGTCAGGATACATCTGCTCAGGCAGTCAATGGATAGAAAACCATCGGAACAGCAGCGTTGATACTTCAACCTGTTGTTCTTTTATTTCTCTTATGGGAACCACCGTTCCCATAAGAACTGGCTGTGTTCCCTTTGTTTTTTGGGAGTACAGTTTATGAAAAGCGTTAAACCTTCAAGCGAAATGTATGCTACCGATACAACGTTTGAGCAGGAAAACCAACTGATTGCAGAAGCCAAGCACTTGCTCTACGCACGATTGCAAACACGTGATCAGGTGTTTACTTCACCCAGTGCAACACGGGATTATCTGCATTTGCAATTGTCGGAACGACAACAAGAAGTCTTTTGTTGTTTGTTTTTAGACAGCCAGCATCGATTGATTGAATATCAGGAGTTGTTTGTGGGTACGATAGATGGTTGCAGTGTTTACCCTCGTGAGGTGGTTAAATCTGCGTTAAAGGTAAATGCCGCCGCTGTCATTTTTGCACACAATCACCCATCCGGTGTGGCGGAGCCAAGTGTTGCTGATGAGCGTATTACTGAGCGATTAAAGGAGGCTTTGGCACTGATAGATATCAGGGTGCTAGATCATTTTATTGTTGGTGATAGTAGCGTTGTTTCGTTTGCAGAACGTGGACTTTTGTAATTGGCCAACATCAGCACCTTTAGGGCTACCGCTCTAGAAGTGTTGATTATTTTTTTATATTGGGAACTACCGTTCCTATCACCCTGCTGGGGAAGTATTTTCTTCCTCGGCAGGGCGGAAGTATACCCCAGTGCTTATCCAATCTAGGAGAAACACTATGAGTCATACTTCAAGTAACCCAACCGATGAATCATTGTTTGGCGATGTTATTTATACTTACACCCGCGCTCAAGCTATTGAGGACGGTGTATTGATTGACCCAGGTTCAATGGCTAAGGAAGCCGGTTTTAAGTGGCCGGTTGTTCTAACCGCTGGAGCCTGGGAAGATTGTGTCGCATGGACGGACGATGATGGTCAGCAACAAAAGATCCATCAGGATCAATCGGGTCGATTATGGGATGTGCTTTACATGGCATCCTTTGCTGTTCGGGCAAATAAAGATTCAGGGGATCGAATCTTGTTTGAATTGTATCGAGTGCCGAAAGATGGGCGGTCGATGGAAGCTGAATTGACCACGCTGAAGCTGATTGTTGGGCCGGGCGATTCAAGTGAGGCGGTAATTACGATTTTACTGCCACATGAGGATTAAATGAAATTGGTATAAGAAAAAATAAGCTGCTTAGGTGGCTGTTATGAACATCTATAGAGCGAGAGCTTTATAGATGTTTTTTTATTGGCGGTCATTGTAGCTGTTGTGAGGGTTATGGTTATCGTACACATCATTAAAGTGTCGGGCATAATCCATTTCACCTGCATTTTCTTTATTTTGTGGTGAGTATTCTGGTTGATCGTTTTCGTCAATAAAATCAATCAAAAACAAAATCGCAGTCCAGCACATCTCCAGCGTGCCAATTAGCACTATTGTTATCAATTTACAGAGTAATTTTAATAGACGCATTTTCCTCTCCCAGCGATTCTAATATCACCAGTGATACTGACAGTGTACGCTATTGTGAGTAAGAATGGTGATGGGTATTCATTTTATGAGTACCGTGCGTTATTTTAAAAACGAAGAAGCTAAGTATCAATATGTTCCCGCAACGCTCCCCAAACCATATGTAAGTCAAGATTGGCTTCTTCGGCTATGGTGATAAGCCGATGACGGATATCTAATTCTTCGTGGGATTGCCATAACATCCAGACTTTATGTTCCATTGCCTCATCACATTGTGGCGGGCGACCCATACTGATGCCTTTTAGGTTTAGTATTTCTCGGCGGCGGGTAAATTCCGAAGCATGCATGCCGAATAGACGGCGCATCAGTGTTCGAGGTGCGCCCAGCAGTAAATAGGTGTTTTCCAATTCATGTACTTCTTGTTTGTCTTCTAATTCTTTGACCTGCCGTTCCAAGGCTAAGGGGTCTAACTGCAAAGTTAGATAGCGTCCTGCGCGATGAATGAGCCATTTTTGCTGGGGTAGGTTGAGTTCAGCTAGTATCGCAATGAGTTTGTTGGGTAGGTTATTTTCCTTGAAGTGAATAGATTGCAGAGAGTCCAGTGAGGCGATGAGTGAATGGGCGGCGGCTCGACACATTTTATCCTCAAAATTGGCCATACATAATTACCTGTGTAGTCCGTTACAAGAAACAGCCCTAAAATTCCATATTATTGCTGTGAGAACAAAAAAGCGCAGAGAAACTGTCCAGAATGGGAAGACAGTTATTTAATTAGGTTATTAGATAGACGCAATAAAATTTAATCTATTCAGAATCAAGTTATTTAGGATAAATAATTGTTTGTAATGTGCATGCGGTCACATAGTGCTTGGGGCATACTTCCGCTCTTTGAAGAAATGGTACAGCAGGTGTGAAACGTTTTTACTCGCAGATAACAACTGTGACATACAGTATGAGGGTTTAGCTAAGCAGTCGTTTAGCCTTTCACAAAAGAGGTATATTTGTGAGTAAACCCTTAGTGCCATTGATCGATGCAAAAAGAAAGCTGGTAGGTCTTATCCTGCCTTTTTTCCCTGAACATAAATGCTATGCCGAGCCTTTCTCATGCTGCGTTTGACCCAGGTTACCCAATCTGTTTTTTGTTTGGTTAGCATGATATTGACGGGACTGTTTGCACTGTCATTGTCGGGGGTTAGTCTAAATGTATTGTCAGAATCCGAAGGCATCAATAAAACGGTGTTTTTGGCAGTATTGTTTGTGCTGATTGGTTGTTGTATCGATATAGGGAAATACCTATTTTGGGCGCAGCGTCAACACAGCACATATTTTGTAGTGCTAAGTCTCACTTTAATGACTTTTTCATGGCTGGCCAGTTGTGCTTTTTTTATGTCATCTGAGGCTAGTTTATTGCAGGAAGCGCAGACTAACACCGGTGAATATGTGGCACTACAGCATCAGATTGAAAGTCTTACCCAAGAAGTTTCTCACCATGAACGCTTATTGGATAACCGCTTAAACAGTACACATCATAAACAATGGGAGGCCGGTGAAGGTGATGCCAATGCTATCGCGAAACTTCGTGTTTCTTTGAATGTACTGATTGAACGACTCCCATCCACAGGCAGGGACAATGCCGCAGAGCAAGTGCCAACGGCTCAGTTTTTTAAGCAGGTGGGGGAGGTGCTGAATGTCAGTGTGGATACTGCCAGAATCATTGGTTATGGCATTCTTAGTTTGTTGTTGGAAGTTAGCACGTTAGGGATGATTAGTTTAGTGCAGGTGTTTAGAGCCGATCTGAAGGAGGGTCGCCGAGCCAATAGTGATGGCAAAGGGGCTTTCATCCACAACAGTGACCAATTAAATCTGGCAGCACAGCAAGCCGTTATTCAGTTAATCTGCGATATATTGAGTGGGGAGGTGCCGCCGGTAGTTCGTAAGCTCAGAGCGGCTGATTATGGTGTTGATCACAGTGTTATCCAACAAATACTGAAAAACCTCCATGCGATTGGGTTGCTGGCAGATGACAAAAGAAATAGCTATAAACTTGTCATTGCAACAGAAGCAGATTCGGTTTGCTGAAAAGACCCTGTGTGGTCATCGATGAGGGGCAGCCCTATCTCGTATGCTGCTCGAATAGGCTATAAACAACTAAAGCTCATTATTAGAGGTGAACCTGAAATTCATGCGGGTAACCTGGAAGACCATCACCTATTTCTGGTTGTTTCTTTAGGTGACTTACATATGTATCCCAATATCTTCATTGGGGTTTTTTACTTGAAATAATCCTTTGCGTTTAGGAAACGCGAAAAGTGGTACCAGTGGGCGGACTCGAACCGCCACTCCCATAGGGAACCAGATTTTGAATCCTTTCCCTATAATCATTTCTCGACGCTCATTGATGTTACTCAAAGTAGGTTAAAGATCTTTAAGTTGTTGATACTTAATAGTTTTAATCTGTATCCTATCTAAGTTCACCAATTTCGTCGTTACTCAAGATTTATTCTTGGATGCAAAAATTACGACAGTTTGTATCCCAGGTACATCTTAAATACAGGCCGAAAATTAGCAGGAAAGGAGATCGTAGCCATGGGTAAAGTATCAGATAATCGCATTAAATTCAGCAAATCTAGTTTACGGGCTATTGAGAGACGGGTTGATCGTGGCGAGTTTACAAAAGAATTCTACATGTATGACATCGACATGTGCGGCTTTACGTGTAGAGCGTTATTTTTCGGGTATGGATTCCATTTCTTGCAGCGTCTAATGATTTATCGATACGATAAACTATCAGGGCAGCACTGTATGGATTTACTTTTCAGTGTGAGGAGAAATATATTTAGAAAGCCTCGTCGACTTGGAGGGGGTAGCTCTCTAAACCAGTTGGTTTTGCCCATCTGGTTTAGAGATTATCGTTAAAATTAGTCTTTGTTATTTTGCTATGTGCCGCCTGCGGTCCAGTACTTTCCGTGGTGCTGCGCGATTAGGTTCTTCAGCCATCCTCTCAAAAAATCATTCAGTTCCTTTCTCGGTCGGGGATAGAATCTACCAGGCTCTGGGAAAACTTCTTGGTAGATCGGAGGTAATGATTGCTCCACGAATAAACTGCATTCGCATCAGTGCTTTCTCGGAAAACAATTGATAGCCATTGTCGGGGTGTTTGCTGGTCTCTATTAAGCCTAATTCGACATAGTGACGAACAGTTTCTCGGGATACATTGGCATTTTTTGCGAATATTCCAATTGTCATCATGCTCATTACTCCTAGCTGAGTTCCTGTAGTGTAAAACCATAGGGTAACAACATGGTCAAGAAATAGGTGAGCAGGGTCAAGGGCCTGTTCATATTCTTGGTGTAAGAGCGGATTTTTACTTATAGCACGGACGCGAATATTGGGTTGCGCCGTAAAATGAATTGAACTAATGTATCCCGTGTATGTTCTATAGTTGTACAGAATGAAAGGCGTATTGAAAAAGTAATGCTGATGGCAAGATACAAAACAATTATCGTGGTGCTGCTGACACTGGTTTTTACCGGTCAGGTCTTGGCGTCTGCGAAACTGTCCTGCCAAAGTCAATCATCTCAATCGTCTGAGCAGACGATATCTTCAGATATGATGGATCACTCTCAACACTTAAGAATGGACTCTTCTTCAGCCGATACAATTGCTGGAGCTGAGTGTCGTCCTAATAGTGACTGTAATTTAGGCGGATGTACTGCCACTGCCGTTTTGCCCACAGCTCAATCTCTATTCGTAACCGGGGTTGTCTCATTGGCAAGCCATCACAATGAGTTGGCTGCAAACCAGCTAGCTGTTTCTCTCTTTCGTCCCCCTATTTCCCGCTAATAAAGGGTAAGTGCGCCTGAAATTCAGCGCGCCTTGACCGTTATACGTTAGCGGGAGTCTTAAAACTCCCAATTAGAAAGCCTGAAAGGGCCTCAATTCTCTATGGGAGTTATCATGGAACCGTATGTTAGAAAAATGCGATGGTTAGTATCCATCATTTTGTTGGTCAGTGTTGCCGCATGTTCGGATAATGCTGAACTCGTCAATATGCCAGCCGTCGAAGAGTCGTCAGTCGAAAAAATATCGCTGGATGTCTATAAAAGCCGAACCTGTAATTGTTGTAAGAAGTGGGTTGATCATATCGAGGCTTCCGGCTTCGAGACTTCAGTGCATCACCCTGCAAATTTGAATAAATTAAAGTCTGATAAGGGGATTTCTCCTCGTTACCAGTCCTGCCATACGGCTGTTTCAAAAGATGGCTATGTATTTGAAGGCCATATTCCCGCAGATATTATTCAGCGATTCCTCGCTAATCCTCCTCCGAATGCTATTGGTCTAGCCGTTCCCGGCATGCCTGCGGGTAGTCCTGGGATGGAGATGGGCAGTCGGCACGATGAATACGATGTCTTTTTGCTAAGC
>Ga0115562_1001100_pt1 | contig 20042 bp, 16 predicted proteins | sample COGITO_mtgs_1105_6_FD_87200 | JGI IMG/M metagenome (GOLD analysis project Ga0115562, IMG submission 87200) | Pelagic marine microbial communities from North Sea - COGITO_mtgs_110516 | ecosystem: Environmental > Aquatic > Marine > Epipelagic | place: Germany:Helgoland, sampling site Kabeltonne...
AGACTAGTCATATGCGAGCAGATACAGTGCGCCTCAGCAAAATCTTGAGCGGAGTGAGCCGGTAAGATAGGTAAGGCGAGAGAGGCAGCGTAACGGCCAATCGCATCTGCTGGTATATCTGCTGTGGCGGATTGCCAAGTTGCTGAAACATCGACACCCGCTCTTGCAACCTGAATGCTCTCCGGGAGGCCGACAGTTAAATTTCCGGAAATGCTGCCACTTCCACTGCGTAATGACGTTAGACTTGATGTGACTGCTTTTGTGATATCCTCACCAGGGGCGTAAAAAACCTGCCCTCCGGTCATGGCACAAAGATGTCCAATGTTTGCATCAAGGCTATCATCTCCGACCAAGATAGCACTAATGCGCGCTTCCTTTGATTTAAGTTCTTCAATTTCATGGGCCCAAGTCTGTCCGTCTGTTAAGACAAGTATATCACGAACCCCTGCAGCCAAGAGCTTATTAACGGCCCCGGATAGCTCTGTACCTCCTTCGGGCCTTCCCAATTTTCGAATAAGTTTTGCCACAGAGGGGCCTGTAGAAGACCCAAGGTGCTGACACTCGTTGTCGAATTGCCAGACTGAAATCTGATCTTTCAACTGGAGACGCAACAAAGCTGAGGACAGACCGTCGCGCATGGCGGACCAAACTGTAGCGGCGTGATAGCCGACGCGGGATCCAGTGGAGCCTGATCTATCCACCAGAATAGCAATATTTAAAAGATCATCGGTTGCTTTTGTGGGGCTCAATTCAAGCTCAACAAGTTGTCCCGTTGCTGACCGGCCGAATAGCTTGCCAAAGTCACCACCTGATACGCGCACCTCAATAGCCTTATCCAAAATGACTTCAACGGGCTCACCCTCACTGATGATTGCTCCATCACTCAAGGTAGCGATACCCTGATCACATGTGGCGCTCAGGTTTGCAGTGAAATGCACCTGTGAACTTGTAATGAGGTCATCAGCCGGCATGAGAGGGGAGGTTCCGTATATCTGCCCGACAGTAGTAGGAATGCGTAAAAAGGGCTCACCAGCAATACAGGCCATGGCGGTGACTGTCTCAAGCTCAACCATGACCTCCTTTCCAGGTGCCAACTGTGCTACAGATAACGTGTGAACACCTTTCAGGACCTCCTCGTGTAAGATTGCCATTTTGCCTCGATCTATGGCGCCCTCATAATCATCGCGCGCAGCGCTTTGGGTTTTGGCAATGGCAACCAATCTTCTATCATCAACTTTAGCAGATAGCCCTGTTACAACTGCATCAAATCCAACAGGCATGGTAAGAACAGCTTCTATAGCGACATCTTCACTATTTCGGAAAACCCGTTGCGTTCGAACAGTCGCAACGCCTGATGTGATCTCTATGGCTATGTTGGTGGATTGCATTGGTATGAAGCGACCAGTTCCCTCGTGAAATACGGTTAGTCCTTCGTGCAGATTTTCGATTTGGTGGCCAAAAGCAGCTGCTTGCATGATCTCATCCCTTCGAGACATATGTCCTTAACGCAATGGCAATTTCCTCAAGTGCTGCATCCACATCTATTGTGTCCGGCGCTATGGACGGATCAATCCGTAACTCAACGCCTCCCGACTGGACTATGGGCACCGCATCGTCAAATGCCATAAGAACCTTGATCGACGCGGGCTTCATTCCCAGCCTGTAAAAGGCAAGGTATCGCTGCGCGCGTAGCACATGTTCTTCACCGTAAGCATCAGCACTGCGACCAGTTTTATTTGCAGAAGGTAAGATCTCTTCTGCGATCATGAAACGTATCTGTCGAGGCGTGATCCCGAGGTGTTCAGCAAATTCGGCGAGGGTCATTACCACTTCCTAACGTGACATGATATATGTCGAGATTATCTGTATGTCAATAAACATGACAAGTTTTATGTCTATTTAATTTAATCTGATCTAAATGTCTATAATCAATAGATTTTATTCCATCATGATGCGCCCTTTGCTATTTATATAAATTGGAAAAACAGATTTTCGTTTAGTATCGACTTTATATAAATTCAGGTTTTAGAATCGCGCTTGCAGCAAGATTATGCATTTTTAATGCTCACTTTGACCCTAAAATTGGTGGGAATTTTGTCCTAATTTGCCTATTTTGGAAATTTGAATTCCCTGTTATTATTTTTTTGATTTTCAGGATTTTGATGTAAACTACTTAATTTTTAACAGTTTCTGGCCAAATCGTCTTTTGGTTCCCTGTTATTTTGGACTTTAACAGGGAAATTTCTGCTGAGCATGGAGCTTTCCGTACTGAGCACAGCGCCACTAACCTCCCCATATCATCGCCTGTTTGGCATATAATTTCTATGTCTTTGAGTTGTTTAGAGGATTTTCATAGCCTGAGGTGCTCTGTTTTATGCAGTGGTATTTGTGTGAGCAGTTTGAGGCTATTTTGAATGGCCAGATCTCAGTCAAAACGTAGCGTGCCAAGTTGAAGACTTCTTCGGGTGTAACTACATGCCACATAGCCGTACTTATTGGTTTCATTCAGAAATCAACAATCCACACCCGTTTTCTTGCGCTGTAATTTGCGCCGTTAACTTTTTTGCATGAGTTGATCACCGCGCTCAAAATCAAGTGTTTCAAAAAATGTTCTTCTCAAGAAACCGATTGCCAGAATGAAAAAAAATCCAACCCAGCAATCAACGGTCTTTCACACTTAAGCGAACGAATGAAACATCCGCGTGTACCACTTTAGCGACATGCTGTTGATACCAGTACCTAGAAAAACCAGACGGTGCCAAGAGTGCTAAAGGACAAGCCTGGACGGCTGCGAGACCAGCCCCGCATAATGACACATAAAGCGGGCGGCCTCAGCACCATTAATCACTCGATGATCATAGCTTAAATCCAAGGGCACCATCGGGCGAGGATCGAACGCTTCGCCATTCCAGATCGGCTGCATTTCTGTACGCGTCAGCCCCATAATCGCCACCTCGGGCGGATTCACAATAGGTGTAAACGCCATACCACCAATGCCGCCAAGATTTGAGATCGACATCGACGCGCCCCCCATATCCTCGGGTCGCAACTTGCGCGTCTGCGCCCGTTTGGCCATCTGGAAAATTTCACATGCAATCGCCAACAGGCCCTTTTGGTCGACATCCCGGATCACTGGCACCATCAGCCCGTAGGGTGTGTCAACAGCAATGGCGATATGGAAAAATTGTTTCAGCCAAAGAATGTCGCCATCCGCCGAAAGCGACGCATTAAAATTTGGAAAAATTGCCAGAGATTTGGCCAAAGCTTTCACATGGAACGCCAATGCAGTCAGTTTGACGCCCTGGGCGTCTGCGTCTGGTTTAAGCCGGTGACGCAGCGCCTCGATCTCGGTCATATCGGCGCGGTCGTGGTGGGTGACCGCGGGAATGATCTGTTGTGCGGCGGTTAAATTGGTCGCTGCCAGCTTATCCATACGGCTGCGTTTTTGCGCCGTCACCGGGCCGTAAGCACTGTGATCCACCTGCCAATACGCCAGCTGCGTCGCATCAACTGCAGTGGCTGATACCCCAGCGTCCATCTTGCGTTTCACATCGGTCTTACTCACGGTATCCTCGCCGATTTCGCGCCCCAACGCGTCTACGTCGACACCATTTTCGGCTGCAAAGCGCCGGGTGGTCGGGCTGGCTGCGATCTTGTCCATCCTACCAATTCGTCGAGATATACTGGGTTTCCATAAACTCCAACATCCCCTCCTTGCCTCCCTCACGCCCAAGACCAGATTGCTTTACACCGCCAAACGGTGCTGCAGGATCCGACACCAGACCGCGGTTCAGACCCACCATGCCAAACTCAAGCTGTTCGCTGACCCGCAGACCGCGTTGCATATCGCCGGTGTAAACATAGGCCACCAAACCATATTCTGTCTGATTGGCCCGAACGATAATCTCATCCTCATCGGTGAAATTTTGCAACGCCGCAACCGGACCAAAAATCTCATCTTTCAGACACTCAGCCTCATCGGGTACATTGGTCAAAACCGTTGGCGGATAGTAAAATCCCGGGCCTTTAGGGCACTCTCCACCCAGCTTAAGCTGCGCCCCGCGTTGCAGTGCGTCGTCGACAAAAGCCGCCACCTTGTCGCGGGTTTCGGCATTGACCAAAGGCCCGACATCCACCGACGGGTCAAGCCCATCACCCATTTTTAAAGCCGCCATACGCGCAGTATACTTTTCAACAAATTCCGCCTCAACTGCGGCATGCACATATATACGGTTTGCAGCGGTACAAGCCTCGCCCAAATTACGCATTTTGGCGACCATCAACCCATCGGCTGCAGCATCAATATCAGCGTCCTCAAACACAATAAACGGCGCGTTGCCACCGAGTTCCATTGCAGGTTTAATAACCGTATCGGCCGCCGCATGTAGCAGCTTGCGCCCCACTTGTGTCGATCCGGTAAAGGAAACCACCCGCGCCCGGGGGTCTGCCAACATCGCGCCCACCACGGCTCCTGAAGAGCGCGACGGCAGAACATTAACCACCCCAGGCGGCACGCCAGCCTCTTCCAACAGCGGCATTAATGCCAACATTGTGAGCGGCGTTTCTGAGGCTGGCTTGACCACGACTGGGCATCCCGCAGCCAGCGCTGGTGCAATTTTGCGGGTGGCCATCGCCGCCGGATAGTTCCATGGCGTGACAAGAACCGCAATCCCAGCAGGTTTTTGATAAACCAAGGTACGAGCCCCAGAGGCGGGAGCAACGCCCATATGCCCCTCGCTGCGTACGGCCTCTTCGGCGTACCAACGGAAAAATTCAGCCGCATATGTCGCCTCACCCACCGCGTCCGACCGGGCTTTGCCGTTTTCGAGCGTGATCAGGCGGGCGAAGTCCTCAAGGCGCTGGGTGAACAAGTCAAACGCTCTGCGTAAAATTTCACCGCGCGCCCTTGGCGATCTACTACGCCAGTCCTTAAACGCTGCGTCTGCAGCATCCATCGCGGCCAGCGCGTCTGTTACAGTGGCTGACGAAACATCAGCCAGATGGCTTTCATCCATAGGATTAATAACCGCAAATTGGCCCCCGTCCGACGCATCACGCCAGGTACCGCCGATATAGAGTTGCGTATGTTTCATATCCAAAAGCCCGTTTACAGAATGTGGCGGATCGGATCTTCGATCCGCATCGCAAAATTATTTAGAAAATCCGCAGCAACAGTTACAGAAAGCACATCCGAACAGAAACTCAAGCAAAGCGAAAACCCGCCATGCGTATCGGTCGCCACCGAGACCTGTATCATGTGACCCATAGCCGGCCGGTACTCTTTCAATCGCGTTTCGGTCAAATCAAATAGGGCCAAATCCACCTCGAATAAATCGACGTCACCCGTTACCCTTCCCGCCGAAACGCCCGTAAGATCAGGGTTTTTAAGGTATTCGCAGATGTCTCCCAAGTTGCTGCTTTCAACCATGATGGGGCGATCAGACCAGCCTGCCGCCATGCGCAATGACCCACAGGCAAAGGCCGACAATACCCTGCGCCTTGTCGCAATGGGATCGGCTTGTTGGGTCAGTAATCCAGCAAAAGCTTCGCCCTCAGCGTGCGCGGAAAGTACGCTCAGGCCACCTCCCGAGGAGGCGGAAAACTGATCAAGATCGCGAACATGAATGGGTTGTGCTGCACCCTGACGCACCAAAGCGTTTAAATCCAGACCGCGATCTGCAGCCACAAACCGAGCTTTTGGCGAGGCCAAGACCCGCCCCGCGACGCCCGGCTTTGTTGCAGGATGCACAGGTTTTGCAGAAACGGTCGCCGAGGGTGTTACGGGGTCGTTTTGAACAGGCGGTTGCGGCGCCGCGATTGGGGCTTTTACAGACACAGCCTGGCCAGATAAAGGCGTATTTGAAGTAAGCTCAGGCAGCACATCCGGCGTCGCCTGCGCCTTTTCAGTAGCAGGCAGGGTGACAACGTCATTAGCAGTTTCCGAAATAATCGCGATTACATCGCCAACCGGCACTTCATCACCGGCAGCGACACGGATCTCGGTTAAAAAACCGTTACGACCTGCAGGAACTTCCATCGTGGCCTTGTCGGTCTCTACCTCCATCAAAGGATCATCAGCAGCAACAGCTTCTCCGGGTGCCTTTAGCCAATTCACAATAATTGCGCTATCTTGCGCCATGCCCAATTGCGGCATCAACACATCATGAGACATGAAACAGCTCCCCACGCATCGCCATTAATGCACGCGCCACCACATCCTCCGGGGTCGGCACGGTCAGATCTTCAAGCGCCGGGCTAAAAGGAATAGGCACATCCATGGCCCCCAAACGCTGAACCGGCGCATCAAGATGGTAAAATGCTTTTTCGGCAATCCGTGCTGCAATTTCCGCCGTGACACCATAGCTTTGATGACCCTCATCGATAACAATCGCTCGGCTGGTTTTTTTTACCGAAGCCAGAATGGTTCCCTCATCAAGAGGCGCAATGGTGCGCGGATCAATGACTTCGGCAGACACTCCATGTTCGTCAAGCCGGTCTGCTGCAGTTTGGGCGACCTGCACCATCGAAGACGTGGCCACCAGCGTGATATCAGTGCCTTCTCGTAGAATATGCGCAGCACCAAAGGGAATAAGATATTCTTCCTCTGGCACCAGAGCCTTGTCTTGATACATCAGCTTGTCTTCAAAAATGATCACCGGATTATTATCGCGAATGGCTGTTTTCATCAGCCCCTTGGCCTCATAGGCCGACGAGGGCATTGCCACTTTAATTCCCGGAATATGGGCTGCCAGCACGTGCAGCGATTGACTGTGCTGAGCTGCAGAACGGCGGGTGGCCCCCATATTAGTGCGCACCACCATTGGAACAGTCAGTTTTCCACCTGACATGTAATGCGTCTTGGCTGCCTGATTGCAAAGTTGGTCCATAATTAAAAATAAAAAATCCCCAAACATGATGTCCACTACCGGCCGCAAACCGGTCATCGCCGCGCCAACCGCCAGACCGGTAAACCCTGGCTCTGAGATCGGCGTATCAATCACGCGGTTGGTGCCAAACTCTTCCACCAAACCAGAGGTGACCTTAAACGGTGTGCCCGCCTCAGCCACGTCTTCACCCATCAAAATAACGGTGCTGTCCCGCCGCATTTCTTCGGCCAAAGCCTCATTGACCGCTTTGGAAAGTGTAATATTGCGCATCTGATCTCTCCTTAGGCGGTTTCGAAAAAGACGTGTTTGATCACGTCTTCGGCGGCCGGATAGGCTGCGTTTAACGCATAGTCGACCGCCGCTTTTGCCTCGGCTTTTACATCGGTTTGAAGCGCCTGCAACTCATCAAAAGAAGCGAGTTTTTCCTCCACCAGCCAGTTACCAAAGTTTGTGATCGGATCACGGGTTTCTTTCCAAAGTGTCTCTTCTTCTTTCGAACGGTAGTACGCACGATTGATATCGCCGACATGATGCCCATGATAGCGATAGGTGTTAAGCAATATGAAAAATGGTCCCTCGCCGTTACGCGAACGCGCCACTAGTTGATGTGATAGCTCGTTGACCGCCAGAACATCCTGTCCGTCAACCTCGTGCCCCTCGATCCCAAAGGCCGACGCGCGATCCATCAACGCACCCGCCGCCATTTCCGATACATGGGTGTATTCGCCGTATAAATTATTCTCGCAGGCATAGATCACCGGTAAATCCCAAAGCGCTGCCATATTCATACATTCATACAGCAACCCCTGCCCCAGTGCGCCATCCCCGAAAAAACAAACTGCGACGTCACCCGTTCCCAGCACTTTAGCCGTCAGCGCCGCGCCGGTGGCAATTCCGGCAGAGCCACCAACAATCGCATTGGCCCCAAGATTTCCATTAGCCTGATCAGCAATATGCATCGAGCCACCCTTGCCGTGGCAATAGCCTTCGTCCTTGCCGAGCAATTCGCAAAACATCTGTTTGAAATTGGCGCCTTTGGCGACGCAATGGCCATGACCGCGGTGGGTTGAGGTTATTTTATCACTCGTCTCAAGCGCCTCACAAATGCCAACAGCAACGGCTTCTTGGCCAGAATACATATGGGTCAGACCAGGCATTTTCGCGGCGAGATACAACTCGTTTGCGTTGTCCTCAAACACCCTGATTTTTACCATCCGAAGATACATCTGCAGATAGGCGTCGGAGTTTTTCTGTGCTGTCTTTGCCATCAACTCCACCTCAGTACCGGTTCGCAATTGGCAACTCTTCTGCCGGGAAAAGGCTGATCACCTCGCAACCTGTCTCAGTAACCACAACCTCTTCCTCAATTCGTGCTGCCGAATAGCCGTCGGAAGCCGGGCAATAAGTCTCTAATGCGAAAACCATACCCGTCTGGATTTCCATAGGATGATCCATGCTAACAGCTCGGCTAATAATCGGGCGCTCGTGCAGAGCCAAACCCAGCCCGTGCCCAAACTGCAGGCCAAAGGCCGCGTCCTCATTTGGAAAACCGAGACTTTCTGCCGTCGGCCAGACCTCTGCTACCTTGTCCGTCGACACACCGGGTTTGATCATCGCAATCGAGGCATCTATCCATTCGCGCGCCTTCACATAGGCATCATTCTGCGACGGAGTGGCACGTCCTACGTTGAAAGTGCGGTAGTAACAGGTCCTATAGCCCTGATAGCTTTGCAAAATATCAAAAAATGCCTGATCACCTGGTCGGATCAACCGATCGGTGAAGTTATGCGGATGAGGATTGCACCGTTCGCCTGAAATCGCGTTAATAGCCTCCACATCGTCAGAGCCCATTTCGTAAAGCATCTTGTTTGATAATGCGACAATGTCGTTCTCGCGGATACCCGGCTTAAGCTCCTCATAAATCATGTGATACACACCATCGACCATCGCAGCCGCCTGTGTCAAAAGCTGAATTTCATCCCAATTCTTGATCTCACGGGCAGACAACATGATCTGCTGACCATCAACCACGTTGAGGCCTTCCTGCTGTAAAGCGTGGAACATCGCAGTTTCGGCATAATCCACACCCACAGGCATATCAGCCATACCTGCATCCCGAATCAAACGCGCAATCTGCTTGGCATATTTCTGCATCAAGCCAAATTCGGGTGGGATTGTCCCACGCATCCCTACAACACCGGCAAGACAATGGCTTGGCTCCAACCAGTCCGAATACCGCTGATGATGCACCGCTGCAGACCCAAAATCCCAAACATAAGGACTGTCGTCACCTGTCAACAGGCAAAACCGGCACATCTTATCCCGTTCCCATTCCCCAATCTTCGTTGACGAAACATAGCGGATGTTGTTCACGTCGAATAAAAGTAGCGTGCCCGCGTTCGACGCCTGCAACGCTTGACGCGTCCGAGCCAGTCGATACCGACGCAAACGGTCGTGATCAACACGACGCTCAAAGTCAACTGAAGTATGACCCCACGCAGGAATCTTTTCACGCCATTCCCAATTTGGCTCAAGGTCTTGGGGCGTCAGTAAGTTTGGCATAAGTGCTCGTGACATAGTGTTCTCCTCAAAGCCCAGATCTACGGGCAATTCTAATAATTACCGCGCAGACGCATTAGAGCGTCGGCACGATTTTGTGAATTTGCCAAGGCGTCGGATACAGATTTGTCACCACGCAGCGCGTCGTGCATCTCCTCGCCAACGATGGCGATGATATCACTTATTCCAGGCACAGGGGGACGCGGCCACATCTGCAAGATCCCACGGCGCGCCATTTCATCCACAATTGAAATCAAGGGAGAAATCTGCTGCACCTCGGGGTTAAGGCTGACACTGAACCGCGGGCTGACCAGGCTTCCGTTTTCAATATACAGCTTTACGGTATGTGCAGAAGTAAGCGACTGCAAAGCTGTCCAAATTGGATCAATTCGCTCCGGCGCAATATTGGACGGAATTGCCAAGGCGTATCCGCCCAAAGGCGCAATCGGACGACCTTTGGGACCAAAGGGCAGAGGCAGGTATTCCGTATTGCTCCAGGCTGGGGAGGATTTATCCAGCTCGAACAGCGGCGCCAACAAGGTGGCACAATAGGCCATTGCCGAATCGCCTAAAGCATAAGAGCGCGCTCGCTCAAACCACGACATATTCAAAATACCCCGCGGCGAATATTGCACCAGCTCCCGCAGATATTCGGCCGCATCGCGCGCCTCAGGCGTGTCAAACATCGGACGATAATTTTCGCCGTGCACATTTTCACCATCAAAACCCAGCGCGGTTTTTGCAAGGTTCAAAACCGGTTGCCCAAACGATGCGATTACGAATAAAAAAGAATGCCCCATCGGCGTGCCCCGCGCCGCATTCCATGCGATTCCGGCCATACCGCCGAACGGATCATGCAGTGTTTTTGCCGCGTGCAAAGTATCAGCAATGGTGCGCGGTGGCCTTAAACCGTGCGCAGCAAACACATCCCGCCGATAGACCAGCAATTCAGGCGTGGTCTGCACTGGCAAACCATATTGCAGGCCTTGGTACCGGGCGCTAGCAATCGCCTCAGGATGAAAATCCGACGTGTCAAAACCACTTTCGCACATAAAATCTTGAATCGGCAAAAAATGCCCAGCCTCAGCCATTTCCCCGAACCAAGGCGTGTCGCAAGCAACGATATCATAGCGTGATTTCTGAAGTTTTGCATTTTCCAAAATTTCGTCACGCAAACGGTCTATCGACAGGGCACGGCTTTTGATATTGACGCCAAAAATGCTTTCAAACTGTTTTTTCAAAGCGTGCATAGCCATAAACGTTGGGTCGGCATGTTCTAACAATCGCAGGTCGCCATTAATTGGTAATTTCGACGTCAAGCTTGTCAGCGGCGGCAAAACATTACCCTTTGCGTAGGAAGAGCCAAAATAATATCCGCTATTTTTACTATCGGGACCGGCCTCATAGGTACTGCCAATGATGGCCCGAAACCGGCGCGCCAGTTCCTGCCATTCCATCATCAATTTCTCGGTCGGGTGAAGGGAAAACGATTTACCTGTGGCTGTTCTTGCCCGTCGCAACAACAAGCCTCTGCTTTCAATCGACTCAAGCGCCCGCACCGCAGTGCCATAAGTTAACCCTGAGGCGCTTACCAAAGACGAGCTGGTAGATGTTTTTCCGCTCAGATGGTTACGCACCAATGTCGCCAACAAACGAACTTCACTATAGCCTCTTTTAATCGACAGTGCACGATCGGTCTCAACTTCGAACTGCTCCATAAAATCGAGGAACCGTTCCATCTCTTGATTCGAGACCCCGATTTTGAGCTTTTTATCAGCCGTTTCATATGGACCTTCAGGGCGACCACGCAACGATTGACTGGGATGCCGGCGCCATGCACCCGGTGTATCTGATGTCGGCATCTATCACTCCCTGCATGAAGGCTACTGGACAGGGATACGCATCTCTAACATTATTTCCAACATGGATTTATCCAAATTGGATATTATTTTTACGTTTTAGGCTCTCAGCTTTGCGCGCAAGCAACGGAGCCTTGCGCGCATCAACGTCGAACAAAATTTGTTGACGGCGTTGGTAGTCATCAAAAAACCGGCTGCCGGTTTGAAACATAATCACAATCATCAAAAGAACGCCAAGATAGAGTTGAACCATGAACGCTGGGGTGACATTGAACACCAAGCCAGTGTTCAAAAAATTTACAGTCAAAGTTCCAATTGCAGCCCCGATCACGCCCCCCTTGCCGCCAAGAATTGAAACGCCACCAATAAAGGCAGCAACCGTCCCTGCAAGCAGGACATATTGCAATCCCAGCGCCTGAGCCGTCCCAGACCGCAATCCAATGATACAACCGCCAAGCCCGGCACAGAGCCCGGAAATAGCAAAAACAATGACCATTGGACGCTTGAGATCGATGCCTGCGGCAACTGCTTCTTTGCGGGCGCCGCCGATGGCATATATCTCGCGCCCATATCGGGTGTAAGACATGAACAAACCCACTACCACAAACATCGCAATAACAAGAAGGCTGGCTGGCGAAAAATACCACATCATCTTAGTGGAAATAAAGTCGGGCACACGAAAATCCGTCAACATGACAGTCTTTTCTTGCGCTACAAACAAAGCGACACCCCGTAAAAGCATCAGCGTACCCACGGTCAAAACAATCGCACGAACTCTCAAATAGGCAATAAAGTAGCCTTGAATAGTTCCAATTAACGTCGACACCGACACTGCGATAAAAAGCGCTGGGAACGCCCCCAGACTATCGGTGAACCGCACCACTATAACGGCGGCAAGCGCAGCATTAGACCCAATCGACAAATCGATTTCGCCAGCAATTATGCATAATGTCAACGCCAACCCAACAAGACCAAGAACGGCAAATCTTTCCATGATCGCGAAACCTGTGCGATGTGTGGCGAAATATTCGTTGGTCAGTGCAAAATATCCATACACACAAATTGCCAGCAGTATCGCAAAGGCTAAATCATGATTTTCAATAACCCAACTTTTGATCTTATACATGCCCATTTTCCTTACTCTTGCGATCTGCTGCCGCGCCGCACCAGCGCAAAAACCATAATAGAGAACACAATCATCAAGCCCACGGCCAGCACTCTAGGGCCCGAGTTGAAGCCATGCAAAACCATCATATTGTCCACCGTCGAGATAAACACCGCGCCAAAACTGGAGCGCAGACTTGACCCGTACCCCCCCCATGATCGAATTACCACCAACCATCACCGTCGCGATAACCATAATGGTCATATCACCAGATGAGCCAAATTCTGACGAGAAATAATTCACATGAGCACTTGAGAATTGAGCCGAAAAGGCAATCGCCACAAAAGCGGCACAGACCGAAGCAATAGCGCAGGTTTTAATCGCCATCCCAAAGTTTTCGTGCCCAGTAGCTTTGCCAGCAGCGCGGTTCGCACCAATCAGATAAACTTGCCGCCCAAAAGTAGTATATCGGAGCGTCATCTCGGCCGCTATCGCAATTAAAATGAAAGCGACGGTGATATTCGGCAGCCCAAGAAAAGACCCCGTTCCCAGCCATTCCGCGCCATGCGGACGCCGAAATGAAATCACCAGATTGTCGCTCCAAAAAGAACCCAGGCCAAATAATAAACCCGCCGCCCCTAGTGTCACAACAATCGGATTGCCGCCCAAACCAATTAAAACCCCCTGCGACACACCGGAAATCAAGGCAATTACCATCGTAAACAAAAAGGAAATCTCGAAACCATAGCCTGCCGACATTGAGGTTGCGAAAGCCACAATCGACAGAGCAGCGGTCTCTTTCAACGAGAGCAAAAAGAAGTTCCCGGACAGGGTCACAAAGGTCAGCCCAATGGCCATAATGCCAACCAAAGCCGCGTCACGAATTATTGTCTTGAGGTTGAACAGCGTCAGAAAGTTCGGCGCTGTGGCCATACCAATAAAAAAGATTACCACAAAGGCGGCAACAAGGGCCACGACGAAAGCAGAATAATCCCGCACCATCCGGTCCAGCCAATTTGGCGTGGGTTGGGTTATTGGAGCGCTCATTCTGCCATCTCCGGCTTTTGTGGAACATCGTCAAAAGGATGCGTAATCTGTTGTAGAATACTTGCGGCTGTAATCTGGTCTTTGACTATTTCACCCACCTGCATCCCGCGGTAAAAACTGATAACGCGGTCCGCCAGACCGGCAACCTCTTGAATGTCCGTCGAGGCAAAAATTACCGCAGTCCCTTCATTGGCCAGATCGCGTAGCTTTTGGTAAATCTCCGCCCGCGCGCCCACATCAACCCCCCGAGTGGGTTCGTTCACCAGCAGGACTTTTGGATTAATCGCAAGCCATTTCCCCAATGCGACTTTTTGTTGATTACCGCCCGACAGAACCCCCGCCTCGGCATCCATGCGCGAAACATCCACTGTAAATTTCTCACCGTTCGACAAAGCCTGTTCGCGTTCTTTTTTCTGGTCTATAATTCCAAAACGCGAAAACGATTTGAGCGCTGGAGAAGTCATATTTTCAAGGATGGGACGCCCCAAAAACAACCCATCTACTTTGCGGTCATCTGAACAATACGCGATTCCGCGTGCAATAGCTTCAGTGGGAGAGGTTGGCAAAAACACGTCGCCCTCATAAAGAATTTCACCGTCGCGAGACGATTTTGCGCCGCCAATAACTGCCAAAGCATCGCCAGAACCTGATCCAAGCTGACCCGCAAGGCCCAGAATTTCGCCTGGGTGCACCGCAAAATTAAACGGCTCGAGTGTCCCATCTGGCCACAGGTCTCGCACTTCAAGAAGCGGCTGATCGCTTGTAACGTCGCCATGGACGGGAAACATATTCACCAACTCACGGCCCAACATCAATTCAACCAAAGACGCAACGTTCAATTTTGACGCCGTCTGCGGTATCTGGCTTTCTCCATCGCGCAACACGGTAATCCGGTCACAAACCTTAAATATTTCATCCATTCGGTGGCTAACGTAGATAATCGATTTTCCGCGTTCAGCCAATCGCTTGACCATCGCAAGGATGCGGATCGAATCGCTTTCGCCCAACGCCGCTGTCGGCTCATCCAGGATCAAGATCTGCGGTTCTTGGGCCAGAAGGCGCGCCACTTCAACCAGTTGCTGTTCGCCAACCGATAGTCGGTTCACCGCCATCAGGGCATCCACATCTTCCAGTCCGACCTCTTCCAAAAAAGGTGCTGCCTTGCGGGCCAGCGCGCTTCGGGTCGCAATCGCCGGAACGCTGTCGCCCGAAATGAAAATATTCTCTGCCACGCTCATCGATGGGATCAAGCTCAGCTCTTGCTGCGCGATCGCAATACCAGAGCGTTCTGCGCGCGAAGGGTTGGCAAATCGGACCTCCGATCCATTCAGTGCAAACGACCCAGTATAGCCATTATCAAAGCCGCTGATGATTTTTACTAGCGTGGATTTACCAGCACCGTTTTCACCGACTAATCCCATAATTTCGCCAGTATTTATTTCGAAATCCACACCCTTGAGCGCATATATCGCACCAAAAAATCGCTTAATAGATGACAGTTTTAGCAACGGTGTCATACATCATATCCAACTTAAATAAAGAATATGGCTGCCAAAGACACGCTCAGGCAGCCACCAGATTTAGATTCCACTATCCGCCCCAAGCGCCCGAGCAAAGCTCTTCGATGGTGTAAAGCTTACCATCATAACCTCGGAGTGCTGTGGTTTCGATGGTCTCCGCTGTGACAGAGGGGTTCGGCGTGAAGTTGATATAGTTCTCAAGCTTTCCGGTATTGAGATACTCCTCAACCATTTTAATCGCCAACTGGCCCTCGTGCAGCGGTGACTGAAGCGTGGTGCCAAACTGTTTACCTTCCTCGATTAACTGCTTGTCGCCGTTACAAACTGTGCCCACGGCTATTACGTCCTTGCCCATGACCAATCCGGCTTCTTCCAGCGCCTTGATGCCGCCAGTCAAAATCGCATCATCCATACCATAGACAAAATCGATGCTTTGGCCCTGCAACGCCGCAATCATCTTCGCCGCACCTTTATAGCCGTTTGACTGACCAAATCCTTCGTCAACGTCGCCGATAATTTCCAAATCGGATCCGGCAATCGCCTCTTTGAATGCATTGATCGAAAGACCGTAGCCGCCGTAAGAATGCGGATAAGACAGAGCCAGTACGTTAAAACCTGTACCGCCTGCCGCCTTCTTCGCCGCTGCCGCTTCGCGCATCATGTAGCCCGCATTACGCGCCCGCAGACGGTCATCTGGACCCGCATAACCAAAGATGTACTGTTTATCTTGCTCGTTGGGCAATTGGTTGATTTTCAAAACAGGAATGCCGGTTTTAGCCAGAGCGCGTAGCGATCCAAGGCCGGCAACCGCGTCAGAAGGCCACCAGATGAACACGTCAGGCAATTGACCAGTAGACAGCACCTGCTGTACCTGTTGATCCTGTTCTGCTTGGTTGAACTGATTCTCATAAACTTTGATATCGTAACCCTTCAGCTCCGCCGTGTCTTTGATACCTTTGATAAAGCGGCCAATATAGGCTTCGCCTGCCGGTCCGTTGAACGAGACAATCGAGGCGGCGAATGCAGCACTGGAAACAGAGCCCAGAGTGAGCCCCGCAGCAACGAGCACGCCCATCGATTTTGTAAAATAAGACATAATAGTCCTCCCATGTGACATTGGGGCCAATCTTCAGGCCTAATGGCATAGAAACAGGCTGACCCCACTTTTCTAAGCTATAACTTATCCAGCTTGGATGTAATATATTCAATCTGGATGAGATTTGAATTCCAACTGCCAGTCCAGACACCGAATGTGGGTTAACTCTAACCATACACCAACGTTTCGGGAGCGACCCTATCATGGATACCAAAAGATTAGCTGGCAAAAACATCTTGATCACGGGCGCTGCTCAGGGCATGGGCGCCGCGAACGCAGTACATTTCGCCGCGCAGGGCGCAAACATCTGTCTTGGCGACCTCGACGTGGATCTCGCACAAAAAGTCGCTGACGAAATCAACACCAGTGGCAACGGTAAAGCCATTGCGGTAAAAATGGACGTGACCAAACGTGAGGACAATGCCGCCGCCGTTGCCGCAACCGTCGACGCTTTTGGTATGATTAACATTGGGCTATTTAACGCCGGCGTGAACAAACCACGTTTTTTCATGGATATTGACGAAGAAAACTGGGACATGATTATGACTGTGAATACCAAAGCCATGTGGCTTGGTATGCAAGAAACTGCGCGGCAAATGATTGCGCAAGGCCCACAAGACCATGTATATAAACTGATTAACGTGGGCAGCATTGCATCGCGCAAGCCGCTGGTGGATGTGACCGTCTATTGTACGTCGAAATACGGGTGTTTGGCGCTGACGCACTGCGGGGCTGTCGGACTGTCCGAACACAACATAACGGTCAATGGCTATGCACCAGGTGTTGTCGTCACACCGCTTTGGGAACAGCTCGACAAAGACCTCGTCGAGATCGGCTTCAAAGAGCGGGCCGGTCAGGCCTATGAAGATATCGTGAACAACGAACTTGTGATCAAACGCGTGTCGTATCCCACTGACGTGCAGGGTACCGCAGCCTTTCTGGCAAGCCATGACAGCGACTATATGACCGGTCAAATGATCCATATTGATGGTGGCTGGTGCATCCAGTAACACCACACTGGTTCACCACTAAACAAACGGGATATCCAGATGCGGGTTGGCTTTGCCGGTTTGGGACGTATGGGCACCCATATGGCGAGTTATTTGGTGGCTGCGGGCCACGATTTGGCCGTGTGGACCCGCAACCCCAAAATACTGGCGCAATTCTGTCAAGACATCGGGTCTGCGGGGCTTTGTTGCACAATTCGAGTGAAGGCTAGAGTTCCCCCTACACCAGACGGATTTATGCTGCGGCCACTGTTTTCGGAATGCCAAGTGCTGTGAAGCCATTAAGGATGGCGGCCCGGATCTGGATCTCGGCAACCTGCCGATCGAAGTCCCAAGCTGAGAGGCGCTGACCAAGCAATTTCAAACAATGCATCTTAGTTTCGACGCGACTTCTGCGGTAATATCCGGTCAGGTGCCGCCACAATGCACGTCCCAGATATTTTGAGGATCGCACCGCTTCGTTTCGCGCAATGGCACCTGGTGTGTCCGCTTTCCAGAACTTTGCATTCTTGCGCGGTGGAATGACGGCATGGGAATTTCGGGCTGCAATCGCATCATGACATTTGCGCGTGTCGAATGCGCCATCTGCAGTGACGCTGCCGAGGTCTTCGTCGGCTGGGATTTGATTGAGAAGATCAGGAAGCATCGGGGCGTCGCCGATACTGCTGCTTGTCACTTCAACTGCGCGTATCTCCAGTGTTTCTTCGTCGATCCCGATATATATCTTACGCCAAAGACGGCGTTTGGGACCACCATGCTTGCGCGCATTCCACTCGCCCTCGCCCTCAGCTTTGATTTCTGTGCTGTCGATAAGCAAGTGTAGCGGACCAGACGAACCGCGATACGGAATGCTGACCGGTAATGTCCTTTGCCGCCGACATAAGGTGCTGAAGTCAGGCACGGGCCACTCAAGACCCGTTAAGGCCAACAGACTTTCGACGAAGCCTGTGGTCTGCCGCAAAGGTACCTGCTGACCCCTGCGCTCCGTGAGCGAAGATAAACTTTCGCCTGCAAACGGGTCCACTTCTCCTGACTGAACCATTCGCCCTAATTGGGCCGCTCTGCGCCCAGACATGGCTCCAGCCAGTGCGGGGGCGATAGTTTCTGTTTGATCGACCTGCAACGGTTCTGTCGGGTTTGTCGCCATTCGGCCTAATTGGGCCGCTCTGCGCGCAGGCATGGCCCCTGCTAGTGCAGGGTTTGGCGCTGGTTCGGTAAAATCTGTTTGACCCGGTTGCATTGGTGCAGCACCCAAAACGTCGATTGAATTACTGAAAGGTGCAGGATTTTGCGGTGTGAGCAGATCGACAAGCGGTGCGGTGTGAGAAACTGGTGCAAATGGCATCCCCGCCAATTGCTGTGGCGTCAACGATTCAGCCGGTGCAAACGCTCGATTTTGCGGTGTGAGCAGATCGACAAGCGGTGCGGTGTCGGAAACTGGTGCAAATGGCAGTTCTGGCGATTGCTGTAAAATGAAATGGAGTGATTTTGACGGCGAATATATGTCTGTCATTCAACAGAAAACCGGAACGCCTCTCACAATATACACACCAAGCAGGCTACAAGATTATCTGGTACAATTGCCAAAGCGCGGCACGTTTATATTGGCGCGAAATCTTACGCAACACTTGAGTAAACGGGCCGTTCAAAAATCTGTGGAGACAGTACGGGAGGCTATAGGTGTCGCTGGTATAGGCAACCCTGACCGACTTGTGGTGCATGGGTGGCGTTATACGGCGGTTACGCAACTGGCCGACGCGGGCGTATCAGACAGCGACATTCAAGCGGTGAGCGGCCACAAAACACTGGCAATGATCATAAAATATCGACAAAAAGCCAATCAGAAAAAAGCATCAAAACGGGCGCAAATAGCCCGGTGATCGAATCGAAGAACAGAAAAATACGAAACAAGAAAGTGGGAAAAATTGAGGAAGAAAGTGGGAAACTTTTTAAAGCGCGCAAACGCAAAAAGAAATTAGGGTGAATTTAATGTTTAAAAACATAGTGGTGCGGGTGAAACTACATGCCACATAGCTCTACTTATTGGTTTCATTCAGAAATCAACAATCCACACCCGTTTTCTTGCGCTGTAATTTGCGCCGTTAACTTTTTTGCACAAACAGCCTGTATTTGCATCTTAAAAAAATTCTGTTGAGGCTCCCGTCCAGGAGATCCTTAGAGCGCGCTTCGCTCTTGTCGCAGCAACATGAAGAAGAGATTTCTGCTGCTGAATGATGTTTCGTCGATCCACATCATCTACGGCGGCCCGCAAAGCCGCTTTGGATGGAAACGTGCCCTTGGAAAGAAAGGGAAGGGCAACCGCGTGAAACTCAAGACCTTTCGCCCTATGCATTGTTGCCAATCGAACGCCAACTCGTCCCCGGTTATCAGATTGGTTCGATTTTAAGAACACCGTTTCAGTCCCAGCATCTGATAACCGAGATGCAATCAAGTCCAACTGGGCATTAGTAGAAGCAAGGATGCCTACATCTGAAATCTCAATCTGAGCTTTATCTAATGATTCAAGCCAATTAATGAGCCCCTCAACCTCTTCTTCTTGGCTCGCATAAGAAATTAAAACTGGTGATGCCCCTTTAAATACGCTGGTATATCCGCTGAGGCTGTCCAGCCCATCATCCAGGTCATCAACAGACATTCCTTCGAGTATGGACACTGCCCATGTTCTGATCTCATCACTAGTGCGATAGTTGAGGCGAAGTTTCCGCGATCGTCCCCGAATATTAATACCGCAGGCGGACATGCTCGCACGCCTCGCGTAAATGCGTTGATGTGCATCACCTACGATAAAGATGGAGTTCTTATCGCCGTCTGGCCCCTCTGGGACGATCATTATTGTAAGTCCATAGCCATTTTGTTGCGTGATCTTGTACCTCCTGAATGTTGTGAAAGATGTGTGTTCCAAGCCATTCGTTACGGACGGTTCGGTTGTATCGTTCGATAT
>Ga0115562_1001108_pt1 | contig 19958 bp, 17 predicted proteins | sample COGITO_mtgs_1105_6_FD_87200 | JGI IMG/M metagenome (GOLD analysis project Ga0115562, IMG submission 87200) | Pelagic marine microbial communities from North Sea - COGITO_mtgs_110516 | ecosystem: Environmental > Aquatic > Marine > Epipelagic | place: Germany:Helgoland, sampling site Kabeltonne...
CGCCTCGATGTGCGCAACGCTCATCTGAAAGTCAGCCGCCTGATTGCGATAAATAACGGTTTGCTGGTTTTCGATGCGCGATTCGGCCAAGGCCAGGCTGGTGCGCACGTCGCCGTCGAGTGTATGAAGGAGATCTGTAGCGATGCCATAATTCGCCAATTGCTGCACCACAAAGCGCCCAACCGCGTCATTGGAGACCGACGTGGCGAGCCAGGTCGGCTGTTCAAATCGGCTCAGCGCGGCGGCAATGTTGCCACTGGAACCACCCAGCTCGGCGCTAAAGTTGGTCGCCTCTTCAATACGAGTGCCGGGCGGATGTGGATAAAGATCCATTCCGGCCCGGCCCATAACCAAAAACGGTAGGTCTGACGACGCCAGAATGGATAACACTTAGACCCCCTTGCGCTGACGGGCGCGACCGGATTCAACTTCTTTATGCCCGGCGGTAACGCTGGCCGAATTGGAAATGGCCGGCGTGCCCACTTCCCACCAGGCGTGACCCTCGGTGGTCCAACCGTCATAGGGATCGACGTTCATCACGATGACATAGGTATTGGTCGAGGCTTTAGCGCGCAGAAAAGCCGCTTGCAACTGATCGACTGTGTCGACCCGCTCTGAGGTGGCACCCATACTCTGCGCATGGGCGGCAAAATCGACCCGATGCTGATTACTGGCGGTGGGCGTATCGGCAATGAGATTGTTATAGCTTTCATTGCCCTTGCCCTTCTGCAGCTTATTGATCACCGCGAAGCCGCCATTATCCAGCACCATGATGATCAGTTTCTTCTCGGTCAGCACGGCGCTGTAAATATCCGAGTTCATCAACAGATAGGAGCCATCACCGGTCCACACAATGGTGTCACTGTCGGGCTGGGTTTCACTCTGGGCAATACGGGCGCCCCAACCACCGGCGATCTCATAACCCATGCAACTGAAACCGAATTCGATATCCACCGAGCTGGTTGCCAAGGTGCGCCAATTGGCCGCCAGTTCCGCCGGCAAGCCACCGGCGGCAGCCACGATACGGTCCTCAGGACTGCACATGCCATTAATCACGCCAATCACCTGGGCGTAACGGTTAGGACCCTGTTGACTGTCGGTGTTGCGTGCGCGGATCAACGCCCAGCTGGCATTTTCGTGCGCTGCCGTGGCCAGCCAAGCAGGGCTGCTGTGAAACGCACCCATTAGGGCGGACAGGGCCGGTAAACTCTCTTTCGCGCCGGCCACGACTGCCGTACCCCGATGCTTGAGCGCATCGAATCGTGCCGGGTTGATCTTGATTAACGCCGACTCTAGGGCAAACACGCTCCACGAACCGGTGGTAAAATCCTGCAGGCGCGTGCCAACGCAGAGCACCACGTCGGCCAGATTGGCTAAATTATTGGCCGACTCCGAGCCGGTGACACCAATTGGGCCGCAGTTCAGCGGATGGTCCCAGAGCAAGTTGGCGCGCCCGGCGATGGTCTCGACCACCGGAATCTGATGCCGTTCGGCGAAGGCACGCAATTCCTCGATGGCATCACCATATTGCACGCCACCACCGGCGATAATAAGCGGCGCCTTGGCCTTAGCTAAGGCTTGTGCGGCCTGCTCCAGTTCGACCGGGTCGGGCATGATGGCGCGCACACGGTGCACCACCGGTTCAAAAAATGACACCGGATAATCGTAGGTCCAACCCTGCACGTCCTGCGGCAAGCCGATAAAGGCAGGACCGCAATCGGCCGGATCCAACATGACCCCAAGCGCTTGCGGCAAAGACTGCAAAATTTGCGCGGGGTGGGTAATGCGGTCCCAATATCGGGTCACAGCCTTAAAGCTATCGGTGACCCCCAAGCTGGGGTTGTTGAAATGCTCGACCTGCTGCAGCACCGGATCGGGCAACCGGGTCACGAAGTTATCACCACACAACATTAGCATGGGTAACCGATTGGCCATTGCCAAGGCGGATGAGGTTACTAAATTCGCGGTACCGGGACCGGCGGATGCGGAACAGAACATAAAGCGCTTGCGCCGATAAAACTTGGCATAGGCCGCCGCAGCAAAACCCATAGACTGCTCATGTTGCCCACGGTAGAGCGGCAGTTTGTCATGCGCTTCGTACATCGCCTCACCCAGGCAGGTAACATTGCCGTGACCGAAGATACCGAACCCGCCGCCACAGATACGCTGGCGTTCGCCATCAAGCTCGATCCATTGGTTCTCGAGGTACTTTATGATCGCTTGTGCGGTGGTTAAGCGTACCGTTTCAGACATTTTAAACTCCTACTATTGATTTTCTAAGGTCAACAAGATATAACATTTGCAACCGGTTGCAAACAGAGTATGTATGAAAATAATAAATGTAGGCATTATTGGTGGCGGATATATGGGTAAAGCCCATTCTGTCGCGGCGCGCAGCGTCAGTGCGGTCTTCGAACTCGACGCTGAGATCGTATTGGCGGGCATCGCGGCATCCTCGCCCGCCAGCGCACAACGCTATGCCAAAAAGTTTGACGCGAGAATAGCTTTCGATAGCCCAGAGGAGCTGATCAACTCCGATCTGATCGATGCGGTGATTATCGCCTCGCCGCAGGACACCCACCTAGACTATGTACGCGCTTGCGCTGCAGTCGGCAAGCCGGTGCTGTGCGAGAAACCCATGGGCCGCAATACCGCCGAGGCGGCCGAGATTGCCCTAGCGGCCAAGGATATAGTCAATCTGGTCGGCTACAATTACATCAACACGCCCGCCACGGCCCATGCGCGCCAGCTGATTGCCGATGGCGCGATCGGCGACATCACCTGGTTTCGCGGCGAGCACAATGAAGACTTTATGGCCCCAATTGGCTCCGGCGATGGCAATTGGCGCCTGCTCGGCGATGCCAATGGCACACTCGGCGATCTTGCACCCCATATGCTGCAGTGCGCCCTTACCCTATGTGGACCGATCAACGCACTGGTCGCCGATATCACCAGCCGACCCGAAGTGCGTGACCAAGATCCGAGCACGCCATGCAATGACGACCAGGTGCAGCTGATGACCCGATTCGCCAACGGTGCCAATGGCCTGTTGTCGTTTTCGCGCGTCGCACATGGCTGCAAAATGCGCTACGCCTATGAGATCCATGGCACCCGCGGTAGCTTACGCTTCGATCAGGAAGATCAAAACGCGCTCTGGCTCTATCAACCCGAAGATGGACCGAACGCCGGTTTCAAACGCATTCTGGCCGGCCCGGATCACGGCGACTACCGCTATTTTTGTCAGGGGCCCGCGCACGGCACCGGCTTTCAAGACCAGATTATTATCGAACAAGCCAACTTCTTTAAGGCGATTCTGTCCAATACCGTTGCGTGGCCATCCTTCGATGACGGCGTGGCCGTAATGCGCGTCATGGATGGTATTAGAGCCTCCCACAAGACCTCTGGCTGGATCAGCCTTGCAAACAAATAACCTAGGATACTAACTATAATGGCAATACGTATTGGTAACGCGCCCTGCTCTTGGGGTGTTGAATTTGCGGACGATCCCCGTAATCCACCCTGGCAACAGGTGTTACAAGATTGTGCGGCGGCCGGTTATCGCGGCATCGAGTTAGGCCCCGTGGGCTACCTACCCGAAGATCGGGCGCAACTCGACGACGCCTTACAAAAAGAAGACCTGACCTTAACGGCCGGCGTGGTGTTCCAACCCTTCCATGACCCCGATGGCTTCGCAGACGTTTTCAAGACTGCGGAACGAACCGCTAAAGCTTTGGCCTCTCAGGGTGCTCAGCACCTGGTGCTAATCGATTCAATATCAGCGCGGCGCGCACCGACGGCCGGACGCCCGGCTGAGGCCGAGCAACTGAGCAGCAGTGAATGGCAGGGCTTTGTCGAGCGCATCAAAACCGTTTCAAAGATGGCGCGGGACGGCTATGGCCTAACGGTCAGCATCCACAGTCATGCGGCAGGCTTTATGGACTTCCATGATGAACTTGAGCGCTTGATGCAGGAGGTCGACGCCGATCTGCTAAAGTTGTGCATCGATACTGGGCATCAAACCTACGCCGGATTCAACCCGATTAACTTTATGGATCGCTACTTCGATCGTTTGGCCTATGTCCACTGCAAGGACATCGATCCTAAGATCAAAGCCGATGTGATCCTTCAGCGCACCGACTTTTATAAAGCCTGTGGCGACGGTATCTTCTGCAACCTCGGCCAGGGTGAAGTGAAGTTCGATGCATTGCACAAATTACTTACCCAACGTGGTTATCAAGGTTGGATGACCGTCGAGCAGGATTGCGATCCGTTGCTCGAGGTGTCACCCCTGAGCGATGCCATAGCCAACCGCGAATTTTTAGCCAGTATGGGCTTTTAGGAGATACAGATGACAACAATAAACTGGGGCTTAATCGGCGGTGGCCGAGGCAGTCAGATTGGACCGGCGCATCGGCTTGCGGCGCGGCTCGATGGCCTCTATAACTTTACCGCCGGCGCACTAGACCATCGCGCCGAGGAGGGTCGAGCCTATGGCCAAGAGCTCGGGTTGGACCCAAGCCGAAGCTATGGTGACTGGCGCGAAATGCTTGCCGGCGAGTCTGCACGGGCCGACCGGGTGGATCTGGTCACGGTTGCCACGCCGAACAATACCCACTTTGAGATCACCAAGGCCTTTTTGGAGGCCGGCTTTAACGTTTTATGCGAAAAGCCGCTCACCATGACGCCGAAAGAAGCCCAAAGCCTAATCGGGGTGGCCCGCGAGAGTGGCAAAATATGCGCCGTCAATTATGGCTACACCGGTTACGCCCTAGTGCGTCATATGCGTGCCATGGTCGCGCGCGGAGATATCGGCAAGGTGCGCATGGTCTTTACCGAGTTCGCCCACGGTCATCATGCCGATGCCGCCGATGCCGATAATCCGCGCGTGCGCTGGCGCTATGATCCGGAGATGGTCGGTGTCTCGGCGCAATTCGCCGACTGCGGCATTCATGCCTTGCACCTGGCCACCTTTGTCACCAATCAGCGCGTTGAACGCCTCTCGGCGGACTGCGTCAGCCTGATCCCGAGCCGAACCTTAGAAGATGATGCGATGGTTAATTTTCGCATGTCTGAAGGCACCGTCGGTCGTCTCTGGACCTCTTCTTGCGCGCTCGGTCGGCAACATGGCTTGGGCATTCAGGTGTTTGGTGAAACCGGCGGGTTGCGCTGGACCCAAGAGCAACCGAACCAGCTCTTTTACACCCCGCTGGGCGGCCGAACGCAGATCATCGAACGCGGTGAGGGCGGTTTATCACCTGAGGCCGATCGCTCCAGTCGAGTGACCATCGGTCATTCCGAAGGCATGCCCCTGGCCTTTGGCAATATCTACTCTGAACTGGCCACCGCAATTCATGCGCTTAAGGCTGGTCAAACTCCGGACTTGGGCTTGGTGCCCTTGGTCGAAGCCGGGGCAGACTCCATCAGTGCGATTGCCGCAGTGGCCCGCTCTGGCAACAATAATGGTCAGTGGGTCGAGCTCTAGCGAGGCCGATCAGGCAGCCCTGCTCGCCGGATGGCGAGCGGGGTTGTTTAGCAGCTTAGGGATCATTAAGTTTAGAGCTTGGCCGCAGTTTAGCTGAGGGCCTTGGGCAAGGTATCGCGCTCGATGATTTGGCACGGCAACAGCTTAGCGCTGGGCTGGTAAGCCTCTTTAGATTGCAGCTGGGCTTGCAAACAGTCTACCGTTACCTCAACAATCTGGGCCAGCGGCTGGGCCACCGTGGTCAGGCGAATATTGTCCCACGCCGCCATCTCAACATTGTTAAAACCAATAATGCCAACCGCTTCGGGTACCTGGATACCGCCACGGCGCAACGCGCTCATAGCACCGATAGAGACCACATCATCACCGCAAAAATAGCCCTGCGCTAGTTCACCGGCCATTAACACCTGCATCGCCTCAAAGCCACCTTCAAAACTGTAGGTTTGAGAATAACCAATTTGAAACTGGACCCCTGCATGTGCTTCGACAACATCCATAAAGCCCGCCAAACGATCGCGTGTCGAAGTCGAGCTCTCAGGCCCGCCTAGGAAGCCAACACTCTGGTAACCACAAGCCAGTAGACGGCGCGCTGCGATTCGTCCGGCTTCCCGGTTATCGATGCCAACCACATCAAAGTCACCATCATTGTCGCGCCCGAACGCATGCACCACCGGCAAGCCCGCTTCGGCAAAGGCGCTGGCAAAGCTGATCGGCAGGGTTGAGGTCGCCACCACCACAGCGTCAACCTGATATTGCATCAATAGATCCAAACTGCGCAGCGGCTCGACTTCATCGGTGAGATTAATTAACAGGGTGCGCAGTCCACGCGCTTGCAGCAGGCGGGTAAAGATGTCGAACCACTCAAGATAGACGGGATTGTGAAAGTTGTTGGCCACCAGACCGACCAGACCGGTCAGGCCGGTGGTCAGGCTGCGCGCTAGTATATTGGGCCGATAACCCAGTTCCGTGGCCGCCTCGCGCACACGCAGCAAGGTGCTCGGCGCGACGGACGCCCCGACGGTAAAGCTGCGCGAAACAGCACTGCGGCTAACGCCGGCAAGCTTAGCAACCTCTGCTAGCGTGACACGATTCTTCGTTGTACGAGACACTCGGTATCCAGTTAGGGTAATGTTCGATTAGCATCTCAACGGGTGTCGAAAGCCTTTTACCATACTACCACGATAGGCTGCGTGAAGAGTCCGAGAAGCCGTCGATTAAACGTTCGACGTGGCAGACGGATGGGAATTGCTCCAATGAGCTATAAATTAGCGACCAGGACTCGCCCAGCGGGGAAAAGAACAGCTAAACGGCCCATCGCCTTAAACAGGGATGAGCCGGTTGTCGCTAGACCAGAATCTCAGAAAGGTGCACCGCACGCCCTTCTTCGACCGACTTCAAAGCAGCATCTGCCAAGGCCATTGCCATCAGACCATCATGCCCGGTCGTGGGCGGTGCAATACCGTCCTCAACCGCCGCAACGAAGGCCCGAATCTCGGCTTCGTACGCTGGCATATAACGCTCCATAAAAAAGTTCAGCAGGGGCCGGCGCTGAAAGCCGTCGGCATTGGCGATCGTGACTCGATTCTCATGATGGTTCTCCGCTGACACCAAACCCTTAGAGCCGAGCACTTCAATCCGCTGATCATAGCCATAGGTTGCCCGACGACTGTTCGAAATCACTGCTTGACGCCCAGATGCAGTGGTCAGCAAGATATTGGCGCTGTCGTAATCGCCCGCCTTACCGATCTCGTCATCGACCAGAACCGATGCTGCAGCCTGGACTGTGGTTACCTCTTCGCCCAGCAACCAACGCGCCACGTCGAAGTCATGGATGGTCATATCGCGGAAGATACCGCCGGAACGCTTGATATAATCGACCGGAGGCGCGCCAGGGTCGCGACTGGTAATGGATACCATCTCGACCTTGCCGATCGCACCGTCATCGATTGCCGTTTTAACCCCGATAAAATCCGGGTCGAAGCGGCGATTAAAACCGACCATCAAAGTACCCTTGGTCTCATTGACGACTTTTAAGCATTCCTTGACGCGCTGCAAACTGAGATCGACAGGCTTCTCACAAAACACCGCCTTGCCGGCGCGACAGAACTGTTCGATCAGGTCAGCGTGGGTGTCCGTCGGGGTGCAGATAATCACACCGTCGACATCATTCGCCGCGGCGATATCATCAATGGTCCGAATATCACAGCCATATTGATCTGCCATTGCCTGCGCAGCGGCGGCAAAGGGCTCCGCGATGGCGACCAGGGTGGCGCCTGCTGTTGCAGCGATGGCAGCAGCATGCGCCTTACCAATGCGCCCTGCACCCAAAATACCAATGCGAATTGTCATGATTTTGCTCCGTTAGGCCCGGCCTAAACATATAATTGTTGAGTAAGATTAAAAATACGTCCGTTAACCGGCAGATGCTTAGGCATCCACCTCGTACGCAGGGTCGGTTTTTGCGCCAGTAATATAGGCGACAACATCCTCACCCGAGGTATCTTCTTTGCGCAGGTTAGCGACAATGCGGCCACGTCGGAACACCACGATGCGGTCGACTAGATCAAAGACTTGGCGCATATTATGCGAGATTAGGATCAATGGCTCACCGGCCTCCTTGAGCGTCCGGACAATATTTTCCACCTGCGCCGTCTCCTGCACACCCAGGGCGGCCGTCGGCTCGTCCATGATGGTCAGTTTTGAATGGAAGGTCGCAGTACGCGCAATCGCGACGCACTGACGCTGGCCGCCCGACATATTACTGATCGGGTTATCGACGTTAGGAATCTTTACGCCGGTACGCTCGAGTGATTTGAGCGTCTCGCTGCGCATTGCCTTAAAATCCAAAATCGAAAAGGGTCCACATTTAAACAGGAACTTTTCACGACCCAAAAATAAATTATCCGGCACGTTCAGCGCGTCGGCTAAGGCTAGGTTCTGGAACACCGTTTCAATGCCAGCTTCTCGTGCTTCGAGCGGGCCGGCGAAATCAACCGCCTGGCCATCAAAATAAACCTTGCCAGAACTGCGTTGCTCGACGCCAGTAATCTGCCGTACAAAGGTCGATTTACCGGCACCGTTATCGCCCATAATGGCGACGTGCTCACCTTGCCGGATCTCGAAGTCCGCACCCACCAGGGCCTGAACGCCACCGTAGTGTTTCGTGAGGCCTTCGGTTTTTAGAATTATATCGTTCATCTCGAAATCCTCTATTAATTACGCGCTGCTTGTTGCCGCGCTCGCCATTGATCGAGCAGCACGGCTGCGACAATAATGGCTCCCTTCGCCATCTCCTGGTAGAAAGCATCAAGCTTCATAAAGGTAAATCCAGAAATAATAACACCGAAAATCAACGCACCGATGCAAGTACCCAGTACCGAACCACGACCACCGGCGAGCGAAGTGCCGCCGATAACCGCCATCGCGATCGCATCCAGTTCGTACATCACGCCCATGCCAGATTGGCCAGTCAACGCCTTGGAACTGAGCACAATGGCCGCCAGGGCCGAGAGGAAACCGGCGATCGCATAGATTAGAACTTTGAGGCGATCGACATCGATGCCCGACATCCGCGCCGCCTGTTCATTCGAACCGATGGCGTAGGTATGCTTACCGTAGCGGGTATATTTGAGTAACAGGTGCATGACCAGGGCGGCACCTAAAAAGATAAACACCGGGGTCATACCTGCGCCAATCGCGGCGTAATCTTCCTGCAGATACGAAATCGGCTTACCTTTCGTGGTCCAGTTGGCCACACCCCGGGCAAACAGCATCATGCCTAGGGTGACAATAAAGGGCGGTATCTTACCGTACGCAATCAACAGACCATTGATCACCCCCGCGAGCAAACCTGCGGCCAGTGCCGCAACGATCGCAACAATAACGGGCAGATCAAGGAAGGCTAAGCCCAAGACAGGGGCGGTATTCTCCATTCCATATTGGTTAATGGAGCTCTGAGCAAACATCGTTCCGACCATTGCGGCAGCGCCAACAATTGAGCCCGAACTGAGGTCGATACCACCGGCGATGATCACCTGGGTCACACCCAAGGCAATGATGCCAATAATAGCAACTTGTAAAATAATGATTCGCAGACGCGCTTCGTTAAATAAGGTATCGATGCCGTCACGAGTATTGAAAAGGAAACTATCACCAACAAAGAGTCGACCCAGTATCTCAAACAGTAAAACAATTACAACGAATGCAACAAAGACATTTAGTTCGGGTGGACGATGACGTTTCTTAGGGTCGTACTTAAGACCGCCAAGACCATGTGCTAAACCAGCCATGACACTATCTCCTGGGGATTATGGGGAAGTATGTTTTTGAAAAGAATAGGGGCTCAAGAATGAGCCCCAGTATAACAATCTTACTTAGTTTCGGTTCGCGTACTGATCCGCATTTGACGGTACGACGAGCTCGAATGGCACGTATACTTCACGGTCAACTTTTTCACCATTGAGCAGCTTGATGGCCGCGTTTACAGCGCCTTCGCCCTGAGCAGCAGCGTTCTGGAAGACAGTTACATCCAGATCTCCGCCTTTCATTGCAGCGATTGCATCATCGGTTGCGTCAACACCACCGATCACCACTGTATCCATATCGATACCAGCAGATTTCAATGCTTGAACAACACCCATCGCCATTTCGTCATTGTTCGCGATAACGAAGTCAAACGGCTCGCCAGTAGACAACCAGTTAGTCATGATGTCTTGTGCTTTAGTACGCTGCCATTGACCGGTCGTCTTTGGTGCGACCAAGGTCATGAAGTTACACATATCCAAGCCCATTACTTGCTCGGCATCTGCGGTACGCTGAATGGCCGCTTCAGAGGTCAACTGACCCATCAACAAATAACCGCGAGCGCCGCCTGCTTTGCCTTCGGCACGCAGTTGGTTACACATTGCAAAAGTTTGCAGCGTACCAGACTCAATCTCATTTGAGGCAACATAGGCCGCCATAGAACCCAACTGCTGGATCGGTATTGGCTTACGGTTAACGTAGATAGCTGGGATGCCGGCATCGGCCAATGCTTTAGTCATTGGTTGGGCCGCTGAAGAATCGACCGACTGGATGATGACCGCATCAACGCCGTTGGCGATAAAGTTATTGACCTGGTCTATCTGACGACCTTGGTCGTTGTTTGCATCGACTTGAATCATTTCATGACCCAATGATTCCGCATAGGCTTCTGCACCGTTGCGCAAAATGGTCGAGAACTTGTCATCAAACAGATAAGCCGCGTACCCGAAGGTTAACGTGTCAGCTGCGTGAGCTTGGGCAAACAAAGCAGAGGCGAGACTAGCCGCCAGTAATGTTTTTTTCATCTTTATCTCCGGCAGGTGTCTGGTCCACCCGTTAATTTTTTTTATTGTCCAGAACCCCAAGTGGGGCAACCTCTCTATCCAAACACTTATTTAGAGCTTTTGCAACCGGTTGCAAGCAGAAATTACCAGCGTCGCCCTAACCCTGCGGCCTGTACGAATTGTGCTGATCTTCCTTGGCTTGCAAACCCTGTGTTGCAGCTACCGAAACACTCTAGCAACAATAATTTCAAATCACAATAATTTAGAATAAATATTCCAATAAGTTTTGATAAGCCTCATTTTGGTGCGCAAACCCATTGTCGGCGGCCCAATCAAAGAGGCCCCTTGCAGGGCACGAATAGCGGGTCGATCAGGTGTGCCGGCCAACGGATTAAGCCTTGACGCGAGTCGGATCGGTCAGACCTATGGCCAGGGCCTGAGCCACGCAAAGCGAAGCCGACAAGGACCGAATTCCATGAATCGACGCTTCTTGCACCGCCAGGACCGCAGTCGCCTGTGCCGCAAGTGGACTTAAGTGGCTGTCGGTGATCAGTACCACGGGTATGCCGCGGGCAAAGGCATCGCGGGCAACGTTCTGCGTTTCTTGGCCATAGGGATGAAAACTGATCGCAATGAGAACATCATTTGCGCCCATTGAGCTGGCTTGCTCCTGCGTCAAGCCACCCACACCATCAATTAAAAACGCGCGCCGTTCCGCGTGACGCAGCGCATAGCCAAAATAAGAGGCGACAACAAAGGCCCGGCGCACGCCCATCACATAGATGGTCTGGGCGTCATTGAGCAGCTGCTCGGCCTTTTCAAGCTGAGCCAGGTCGACATCTGTCACCAGTTGGTCCAAGGCTGAGGAATTTGCTGCGGAAAACTGACGCAACAGGCTGATCGGGTTGGCATCGGCCTGGTCACCCTCGGACTCTCGGGCGATGCGCATTCTGTCGTTATAACTGGGCGCCTCGGCGCGCAACTGCTCTTTGAATAGATTTTGCATTTCTGAAAAACCACTGTAGCCAAAAGAGCTCGCAAAGCGCACGAGAGTGGACGGGTGCACCCCGGCATCACGCGCAATCACCACGACGGTGCCGAACGCAATTTCGTTGGGGTGATCGAGCAGGTACTGGGCGACCTGGAACAAACGTTTACTCAAGTTTGTCTGGTTTGCCGTGATTTGCGCTTTAAGTTCAGCGAGCGTCTTAGCAGGCGTGTGTGTCATTATCGATGCGCTCTCTTAGTATTTGTGGCGGTTAAATCCACTGACCTAAACATCATCTTTAAAAAATCTGCCGAAAAATGGTCTGGCTTGAGGCATACTCCTACTCAGCCTATTGTCTCGGCTACCATCGTTATTCAAGCTCGCATTAAGGTTTTAAGATGATTAGAGATCAAGATTTAGAGTTCTTTCGCCCGGTCTGGCGGCGCTATGCTGTCACCACAGTCTGCCTGTTGTGGACCCTTTTCGAATGGCTGGTTGCGGGCAGTCCATTTTGGGGCATGCTCACGGGTGCCATGGCAATCTATTGCTATTACCGCCTATTCTACACCTTCGAGCTGCCCGAAGCGCCTGAACAATAGCGTTATTGAGGCGACTACGGATTGGCTTTGTCGCCCCGCCAACGACTGTAGCGCGCCTCTTACGGCGCCCTAACGTGAGGCCTTCAACTTATCGGCTTCGATAATCCAGGCGTGATCCGGATCGTTGTGGAAAATCCACTCTCGCGCTGGCCCGGCCATCACATTGAGATAGTAAGAGGTATAGCCGTGCGGTGCGCCAACGGGATGGTAGCCCTCCGGCACCATAACCACGCCGTGATTCTCAATCGCCATGGTCTCGTCAATCGAGCGATTGTCGGTATAGACGCGCTGGAAAACAAAGCCCTGATCTGGATCGATACGATGGTAATAAGTCTCCTCGAGTTTTGTCTCCGTTGGTGCCAGATCCCGATCATGCTTGTGCGGCGGGTAGCTCGACCAGTTGCCATCGGGTGTAATGACTTCACACACCAGAAGTTTTTCAGCCGCCATATTACCGAACAAAATATTGCATACGTGACGTTGATTGGTGCCGATGCCGCGTGTTTCAAATCGAGTATCAGCCGGGGTGATCAGCCTGGCTGGGTACTGTCCCATGGCCGGCGCTGAACATACAGCAAGTTCCAAATCGGTTTCCGCAGTTACCTCGTAGGCATCCGACGGCGGCACATAAACCGCGTATGGCGCTTTTTGTTCGAATAGGCTGGTGCGTTCACCGATATGCGACCAAGACTCTTTTAGCGTCTTAACGCTCGCCTTGCCAGTGAGAATAACCAGACAGACCTCATTATTGAGGGAGTCGGCCTTGAGTGATCGCCCCGCCTTCAGCTTATAAACCTCGAAACCAACGTATTCCCAACCCGCTGACTCTGGCGTGATATGTTGAATTCGGCCACTTTGATCGGGCTCTGATACAGGTGACAGTAAACGAGACATAGTTTCCCTCAATTGGTTGGTTTGCTCTGGCACGTGACGGACCCACAAACGATTCAGCGTGCGCGCTGATGTCGATCGATACTAAAGGCTCTTTGTTCAGGACTAAAGCTCTTTTTAGAATTTTTATTCTATTTTATGGTCTTTTTCGAATGAAATTGATCATTTAGTGTTCATCGGTCGCCCTAAGGTACTGATATTGTTTGCGAAAGTTACATTGTGAAATGTAGTTTCCAGATATTTGACTAAATAGAAAAAAAATTCTATTCTGTCGTATCTAAAAAATTTTATCGCCAAAATTTTCTGCGCTCTGCCCCCACAGATACCTATAAAAGCAGAGAACTAGACATACAGAGGACTAAAAAAAATGAGCGACCTAAAAAAGACTGTCGGTGCGCGTAATCTCGATATTATCTGTGTCGGCCGCGCCGCGGTAGATCTGTATGGCCAACAGATCGGCGCTCGCTTAGAAGACATGGGCAGCTTTGCGAAATACCTCGGTGGCTCATCGGGCAACATTGCCTACGGCACCGCCCGCCTGGGTTTGCGCTCGGCCATGCTGACCCGCGTCGGTGACGAGCATATGGGTCGTTTTGTGCGCGAGGAGTTTGACGCTGCCGGCGTCGACACCAGCCATGTCATCACCGATAGCGAACGCCTAACCGGCCTGGTAATTCTGGGCATAAAAGATCGCGACACCTTCCCGCTCATTTTCTATCGTAACGACTGCGCCGATATGGCCTTAAGCAAAGACGATTTTACGCCAACCTTTATCGCCTCGAGTCGCTCACTGTTGATTACCGGTACCCACCTGTCTAAGCCTTCGACATTTCAGGCCTGTATGACCGCCATCGACTATGCCAAGGACGCCGGCACCAAGGTCGTGCTCGATATAGATTACCGCCCTGTACTGTGGGGGCTGACTGGCATGGGCGAGGGCGAGAACCGCTTTGTCTCCGATGCCAATGTCAGCAAGCATCTGCAAAGCGTCTTGCCTTATCTCGACCTGATCGTGGGAACCGAGGAAGAGGTGCATATAGCCGGCGGCACGACCGATACCATCGCGGCACTGAAAACCATTCGCCGACTCACCAATGCCACCATTGTCCTCAAGTTAGGCGCCCTGGGCTGTACCGTGCTCGACGGCGACATTCCGCCATCTGAGGCGGATTTCGATGTCTTCACAGGCGTTCGGGTCGATGTATTAAATGTGCTTGGGGCCGGCGATGCCTTTATCAGCGGCTTCTTACGCGGCTGGCTAAACGGCGAAGATCACCAAACCTGTTGCCAGTATGCCAATGCCTGCGGGGCGTTGGTGGTATCTCGTCATGGCTGTGCGCCGGCCATTCCGTCCGCCGAAGAGCTTGATTATTATATCGAACATGCCGCGGATATTGCTCGACCCGACACGGACCGCGAGCTCAACTATTTGCATCGAGTGACCACCCGGCGCAAAGCGAAGTGGCATGAAATATTTGGCCTGGCCTATGACCACCGAATTCAACTCTTTAATATGGCTCGAGAAACCGGCACCGATGAGCAGCGCATCAACCTACTTAAGCAGCTCTTGGTCAAGGCCACCCAGCACGGTGCCGACGCGGCCCAGCTCGATGGCAATATCGGAGTGCTAATCGATGATACCTATGGGCAAGAGGCGCTCAATGATCTCACCGGGCGAGGCTGGTGGATCGGTCGGCCGGTCGAGTTGCCAACCTCTAACCCCATTGAATTGGAAGGCGGACGGTCGATCGGCAGCCGATTGCGCGAGTGGCCGCTGGAGCATGTGGTCAAGTGCCTAATCTTCTACCATCCCGACCAGCCGCAAGAGCAGCGCAATCTGCAAGAGCGTCAGGCCAAGGAACTCTACGAAGCCTGTTGCGTCTCTGGTCACGAGTTACTGCTCGAACTGATCCCGCCTCGAGAGCTGGCACAGGATGAGGACACTCTGGTCCGGTCGCTGCAACGTTTCTACAATCTGGGCATTCGACCCGACTGGTGGAAGCTGCCGGCACCCTCTGCGGCCACTTGGGCTAAGTTGACTCAATTGATTCAGGCCCGAGCGCCGCATTGCCGCGGTATTCTGTTGTTAGGCCTGGATGCCCCTATTGAAGAGCTCAAGCGCGACTTTGCCAACTCCGCCGGGTTTGATATCTGCAAAGGCTTTACCGTCGGGCGGACCCTTTGGGCCAAGGAGAGCTATCGCTGGTTGGCGAATGAGATTAGTGACCAACAATTTATCGAACAGGTCGGCAATAACTACTTCGATCTGATTCAACACTGGCGGAATCGCGGTTAGGTTGGCCCAGCCACAGAGCCGCCGATTTAAACTAAAACCACACACATTTTATCAGCCAGCTTGCGGTCCAAACCCGGCTGGCGCTGAGGAGTAATGACATGACGGTACGCATCGGTATTAACCCCCTGACCTGGACCAACGACGATCTGCCCGCCTTAGGTGCGGATACATCGCTGGAAACCTGCCTTTCCGAGGGCAAACTGGCCGGTTACAGCGGCTTCGAACTGGGTCAGAAATTTCCTCGCCAAGCTGAGATTCTCGGCCCTATTCTCGACGCCCATGGCCTGGTACTGGTCTCGGGCTGGTACAGCAGCCTACTGCTGGAGCGCAGCGTTGAGGATGAAATCGCCGCGCTACAGGATCATCTGAACTTACTCAAGCAACTGGGCTCGACCGTAATGGTCTATTGCGAGGTCAGCCGCTGCATCCATGGCGATCTGGACACCCCGGTCAGCAAGCGTCCGAAGATGACCGAGGCTGAATGGCCGGAGTTTCTTACGCGGATCAACAAGGTCGGCGAATACCTACAAAGCCAAGGCGTGGCCTTGGCCTACCACCACCATATGGGCACGGTAATTGAGACCGAGGACGATATCGATCGCCTGATGGCCGGTACCTCCGAGGCCGTCGGTCTGTTACTCGACTCTGGCCACCTAACCTTTGCCGGCGGGGATGTTGTTGCGGTCGCAACCCGACATGCGCAGCGTATCAAGCACGTGCACTGCAAGGATGTGCGTAAGGCAGTGTTAGAGGACAGTAAAAACCGTAATCTGAGCTTCTTAAATTCGGTTTTGAATGGCACCTTTACCGTGCCCGGCGACGGCTTTATCGACTATCCGGCTGTTTTTGCGGTGCTCAAGGCGCATAACTACAGCGGTTGGCTAGTCGTTGAGGCCGAACAGGATCCTGCTGTGGCGCATCCCCTGACCTATGCCAAGCTGGGCCATGCCAACCTGAGCCGACTCTGTGCCGACGCCGGTATTGACGTCGACGCTTAGGGTTGAATCGTAAGGGTGCCCATTATCGCTGGGTACCCGACCTGCCCTAGCTCTTCAACTATTGGATTCGGACGCCGGTAACTCACTGCTGGTTTCAACACTGATGTGCTTGAGAAACTCAATCGCCGTCGCGATGCGCGGTATCCGCTCGGTCGTCGGGTGGTACACCAGATAGAACTCTCGTTCCACCTCCACCTCCGGCAGTAAGCGAATCAGCTCGTCATTGGCATTGAGCAAAAAACGATGCAACATCCCGATACCGGTACCGGCACGGACGGCTTCGACCTGGCCAATCGGCGAGTAGATGGATATTTGCGATTGCCATGCCGACCAGGCCGATTTAGGGGTGTTAAGCCTATCCGAGAAGAGTAGATCTTCGACATAGCCAACCAAGCGATGGTCGGCGAGTGCCTCAATGGAGTCAGGATAGCCGCGCCTGGCCAGGTAGTCGGGCGAGGCAAACAGGCCCAAGCTATAGGTTGCTAAGGGTGTGTAGCGCAATTTTGCTTCCGTCGGTTTGCCCACCATGATGGCTATATCGGCTTCCCGACGAGAAAGCGAAAAACCCCGCAATTGCGGCACAATCTCAACCCGTAACTCAGGGTTAGCATCCAATAAGCCATTCAGCTGGGGTGCTAACACCTTCAGCGCAAAGCCCTCCGGTGCGGCAATGCGCACTGTGCCACTGACCGAGGTCGGGTCGGAGCCGAAGATCTCACCCGCGGCCTCGATTTCGGCTTCGGCTCGCTCTAAATACACCAACAGGCGCTGTCCCTCGTCGGTGAGCGTCAGTCCCTTACTGTGACGGGTAAAGAGGGCAGTACCGGTGCGGGACTGCAGATGGGATAGATGACGGGACAAGGTAATGGACGCAATACCTAGGGTATCGGCCGCACGCCCCATGGTGCCGGAGCGGGCAACGGCTAAGAAATAGCGCGCGTCTTCCCAATTGAAACGATTCCGACTCATTGGCTGCCTCAGATCCTATGTGATACATCAAAAATGATGCATCATACAGGAATTAATTTACATTGTTATATCACTTTTGATGGCATTTAATAAGACCCAACCAAACAACGGAGAAGAACCATGTCGGTCATAGGTAACTTTATCGGCGGCGAACGCGTCGCATCCACGTCGGGCCGCACTGGACCGGTTTACAATCCAGCCACCGGTGCGCAAATAGCCACCGTCGCCCTGTCCAGCGCAGACGAGACCCGTGCAGCTATTGCCAATGCAGAAGCCGCTTTCAAAATCTGGAGCAAGGTAACGCCACTCAACCGCGCACGCGTCATGTTCAAATACAAAGAACTGATCGAAAAGCATGCCGATGAGATTGCCACCCTGATTTCACAAGAGCACGGCAAGGTCTTCTCCGACGCCAAGGGTGAACTGACCCGCGGCCTGGAAGTGGTTGAATTCGCCTGTGGCATCCCGCACTTACAAAAGGGTGAGCACAGTCTGAATGTTGGCCGTGGTGTTGACAGCTACAGCCAGATGATGCCGATGGGTGTCTGTGCGGGCATCAGCCCCTTTAACTTCCCGGCCATGGTGCCGATGTGGATGTTTCCGGTCGCGATCGCCTGTGGCAACACCTTTATTATGAAACCGTCTGAAAAAGATCCGTCAACGCCACTGCGTTTGGCTGAATTGCTCAAAGAGGCCGGTCTACCCGATGGTGTCTTCAATATTGTCAACGGCGACAAAGAAGCCGTAGACGTCCTGTTAACTGATGAGCGGATTCAGGCGGTCAGTTTTGTCGGCTCGACACCTATTGCTGAATACATCTATTCAACAGCCAGTGCCCACGGCAAGCGTGTTCAGGCATTGGGTGGTGCAAAGAACCATATGATCGTTATGCCCGATGCGGAACCATCGCAGGTGGTCAACTCGCTGATGGGTGCGGCATATGGATCGGCTGGCGAGCGCTGCATGGCGATCTCGGTAGCCGTCTGTGTTGGTGATGAAGTGGCCGACCACCTGATCAAAGACCTCAGCGAGAATATCGCCACCATGACAGTTGGTGCGGGCATCAGCGACGGTCCAGAGGCACATATGGGCCCGCTCATTACCCGTGAACATGCCGATAAGGTGCTCGGTTTCATTGACTCGGGCGTCGCTGAAGGTGCAACCCTGGTTGTCGATGGTCGCAACTTTGTCGTTTCTGGCCATGAAAATGGCTATTTTGTCGGACCGACCCTGTTCGACAACGTCAAGGCCGGTATGCGTATTTATCAGGAGGAGGTCTTTGGACCGGTTCTCTGTGTGGTTCGAGTGAATAGCTATGAAGAAGCCTTAAACCTGATCAACGCTCACGAATATGGCAATGGTACGGCAATCTTCACCCGCGACGGCGACACCGCACGTAACTTCGTTGAGAACGTCCAGGTAGGCATGGTCGGGGTTAACGTCCCAATCCCCGTGCCAATGGCGTTCCACAGCTTTGGTGGCTGGAAGCGCTCACTGTTCGGCCCGTTGCATATGCATGGCCCAGATGGTGTGCGTTTCTATACCCGCATGAAGACCATTACCGCGCGTTGGCCGACCGGCCTGAGCGCGGGTCCGGAATTCACCATGCCCACGATGAAGTAAAATTTAGTCCGATGAAAAAGGCAATGCGCAATCGCATTGCCTTTTTTTTGCCTATCGAACGGCTAAACCCCTAGCAATTAATTCCTCCCGAAGGCGCTCAATGCGCGCTCTGTTGACACCAAAGTCAAATAGGCCAAACAGGGATTGAGAGCGCACCGCCAAACTGTTCGAATCATCAGTGACCAAGAGCTCGACAAAATCCGGAAAGCGAAACAAGGCACTGTGCCAGGTCACCCTAAGGTAACCAAAGCGCGCTTGCGTTAAAGAAGCGCCGGGCTGAGCCAAAACAGTCTGTTGAATGGCTTGCCAACTTTCGCGGCGCAACGGTGCGACCAGTTTTACCGGGGCGACTTGATAGAGCGGGATAATAGACTCGCTTGATACACAGTTTAAAAAAGGTGGGCATCGATCCAATTGAAAATCGATCCCGGTCTGTGGAATGGACCGTGTTGACACACAGCCAACCAACATAACGCTAAGGGCGAGTAACAGATAACGCATCTTGATAAGGACCTCTGTAATGAGTTGGGCAGGCTAATGCTGAGCATACCTCAGAGCCATGATTATTTACGAGCAGGCATAAAAAAACCCGCAGCCGTTAGACTGCGGGTTTTTCGTTTTTTTAGGAGCTTGACGATGACCTACTCTCACAGGGGGCGGTGCGACTCCTCGCGTGATGCGGCAACCCGACCCCTCCCCACTAAAAAGTGGGTCTGCCCGTGTGAGAGTCCCACGCATAGCAAAAACCCCGACCGTTTCCGATCGGGGTTTTCTTTTTAGGAGCTTGACGATGACCTACTCTCACA
>Ga0115562_1001134_pt1 | contig 19679 bp, 19 predicted proteins | sample COGITO_mtgs_1105_6_FD_87200 | JGI IMG/M metagenome (GOLD analysis project Ga0115562, IMG submission 87200) | Pelagic marine microbial communities from North Sea - COGITO_mtgs_110516 | ecosystem: Environmental > Aquatic > Marine > Epipelagic | place: Germany:Helgoland, sampling site Kabeltonne...
CCCAACAAAGCATCTACAACCTTGGATGTAATACAAGAAGTTTTTCAACTGGATATAAAAGCCCATGAATAAGCTAATTCGAATTGGAACACGGGCAAGTGCTTTGGCACTATGGCAAGCCCATACTTTGCAAGATTTATTAAATGCAAAAGGTTATGCCACTGAACTGGTAACGATTAAAAGCGATGGCGACTTAGACCTTGTCCAACCTCTCTATGAAATGGGAACTGTTGGAATTTTCACTAAAACACTTGACGCTGCATTACTGAATAATCGAATTGATATTGCAATTCACAGCATGAAAGATGTACCAACGCAATTACCAGAAGGTATTCAACAAGCTGCAGTTTTGGAACGAGGGCCAGTTTTGGATGTTCTAGTAAAAAAAGTCAATGCCGTTGCTTTTGAAAACCCTGCAACAATTGCAACAGGGAGCTTAAGAAGAAAAGCACAATGGCTCGCTCAATATCCCAATCACAATATTGTTCCTTTACGAGGAAACATACAAACCCGTTTAACTAAATTGAAAGACGGAACTTGGGACGGAGCAATTTTTGCAGAAGCCGCATTAGTTCGACTTGACACAAAAACAGAGCGCGTTAAAATCTTAGATTGGATGATACCAGCACCCGCTCAGGGAGCCCTTATGGTAGTTTGCAGAACTGTCGACACTACTATATTCGATAGTTTACAACAATTCAATCGACCCGATGCAGCACTTTGTACACAGATTGAACGGGATTTTTTACGGACACTAGAAGGTGGATGTACTGCCCCAATTGGAGCACTTGCAACTATAGAAGGAGATCAGGTGCACTTTAGTGGTGGTGTTTTTTCATTGGATGGTAAACAGAAATATATCGTTTCAGAAACCTTTGGAAAGTCTAAAGCCCAAGACAAAGGGATAGAACTTGCACATACTTTGCTTAAAAAAGGAGCGGCAACCTTACTTCAGGAATTTAAATCTTCCTTATGAACAATCCTTTAAAAATTCTTTCAACTAAAGTACTTTCGCCAATTCATAAAAACAGAATGATTGAATTAGGAGCTCGCTATACCGAACGAAATTTTATAGAAACAGAAGCAATTCCTTTTACCTATTCCGAAGCAAAACATACACTCCTTTTCTCAAGCCAAAATGCAGTACAATCTGTTTTTTCAAAAACAGATTTCGAACGGCTTTTGAAGAACAAAAAATGCTATTGTGTGGGAGAAAAGACTAAAATTGCTTTAGAAGAAAAAGGCTTAAAAGTGACTCATTTTGAAGAAAATGCATCTAATTTGGCTGATTTTATCCTTAAAAACGCTAAAAATGAAGCTTTTTTGTTTTTCTGCGGAAAGGAAAGAAGGCCTGATTTAGAGGCTCAAATGAAACTCTACAAAATCAAACTTGATGCTGTTGAAGTATACCAAACACAATTGAAACCAAAACCAATTGGTGCATTTGACATTGTGCTATTTTACAGCCCAAGCGGTGTTCGAAGTTTTCTTCAAGACAACAGCCTCAAGCAGACTGTTTGCATTTGTATTGGCCCAACCACTGCAGCAGCATTGCCCATATCAAAAAGACAGATTATAATTGCCACAAGCCCTACTATAGAGCATATGATTTACCAAACAAAAAAACAGCTACCCTCATGATTAAAAATGATTTATTCCTTAAAGCTCTAGCCGGAGAAACCGTTGCTCGTCCACCCGTTTGGATGATGCGTCAAGCCGGGCGATATTTGCCTGATTTCATGAAGTTGAAAGCAAAATATGATTTCTTTACACGTTGTCAAACCCCAGAATTAGCGACAGAAATTACGGTAATGCCCATTCGTCAGATTGGCCCAGATGCTGCAATCTTGTTCAGTGATATTCTTGTGGTTCTTCAAGCAATGAATATTGAAGTAGAAATGAAAGCGGACGTTGGTCCATGGATTCCTACTCCTATTCGAAGCAGAGCAGAACTAGACCAAGTTATAGTGCCTTATGCTGAAGAAGCTTTAGGCTATGTAATTGATGCGGTCAAAATGACCAAACAAGAGCTCAACAACGAAGTGCCCTTGATCGGATTTGCTGGTTCACCATGGACTTTATTGTGCTATGCTGTTCAGGGACAAGGGTCAAAAACCTTCGACAAAGCCAAGCAGTTTTGCTTTAAAGAACCTGAAATGGCACATGAATTACTTCAAAAAATAACCGATACTACTATTGATTATCTCAGAGCAAAAGCTGCGGCGGGCGTCAATGCCTTACAAATATTTGATTCATGGGGAGGTTTACTTTCACCCGAAGATTACGCTATTTTCTCTTGGCCATACATTCAACAAATTATAACAGCAGTTAAAGATTTATGTCCTGTAATTGTTTTTGGAAAAGGATGTTGGTTTGCACTAGGAGAAATGTCTGAATCAGGCGCTAGTGCTCTTGGAGTAGACTGGACTTGCTCAGCAAGAAACGCTCGTTATTTGTCTGGAGGTAAGATTACCTTACAAGGAAATTATGATCCATCACAATTATTGTCTCCAATTCCGAAGATCAAAACTGATGTGAAGAAGATGATCGATGCTTTTGGTAAAGATCGCTATATTGTGAACCTAGGGCACGGTATTTTACCCAATATTCCCGTCAGTCATGCGCAAGCATTTGTTGACGCAGTAAAAGAATACGGAAGCTAAAAACGCATTCATGAAAGAGTCTTTCTACAATTACATTTGTAAACTTCAAGATACCATTACTGCTGCTTTAGAATTAGCAGATGGAGGTGCTTCCTTTAAAGAAGATTTATGGAAACGACCCGAAGGTGGGGGTGGAAGAACACGTGTTCTAGAAGACGGGGCTGTATTTGAAAAAGGGGGCGTTAATATTTCGGGAGTACACGGTACATTACCCAAAAGTATGCAGACGCATTTGAATGTAAGCGAGGCCTCTTTTTATGCCTGTGGACTTAGCTTGGTTCTACACCCTAAAAATCCAATGGCACCCACTGTTCATGCAAATTGGCGCTATTTTGAAATGTATGACCTCGACGGCAACATCGTAGATCAATGGTTCGGTGGAGGTCTGGACCTTACACCCTATTATTTGTTTGAAGAAGATGCTACTCATTTTCATCAAACTTGTAAAAACGCTTGTGACCGACACGACTCTAAGTTTTATTCAGAATACAAGAAAAAATGTGATGCCTATTTTTGGAATGCACATCGAGATGAAGCAAGAGGTTTGGGCGGTTTATTTTTTGATTATTTAAAACCTACTCCAAAACGTTCGCTTGAAGAATGGTATGCTTTTGTTACCGATGTTGCAGACAATTTCCTAGAAGCCTACCTACCGATTTTAGAATGCAGAAAAGACCTTCCCTTCTCCGAAGAACAAAAAAAATGGCAAGAAATACGAAGAGGTCGTTATGTAGAATTTAATTTAGTACATGATAAAGGCACGCTTTTCGGTTTAAAAACAAACGGTAGGATTGAAAGTGTTTTAATGAGCTTACCACCTAAGGTTCAGTGGCATTATGATCGTCATCCTGAAAAAGATTCGCCAGAGGCTGAACTCATGAAGGTGATCAGGAAACCTAAAAATTGGGTTTCTTAAATCAAAAGTCGTTAGCTTTTTACTAAATTACCCTGAAGAAAAACGAAACCCTTATGAATACATTATCGATTTTAATAGTACTTCCTCTTTTGGTGGTTTTCTCTTACCTCTTTGATGCAATCGCAAGGAAAACAAAATTTCCATCGGTTATTCTATTGATGTTTACTGGAATCATCATTCGAGCTATAACCAATCTTTACGGTTTTACTGATTTCGGTTCTTTAGATAAAGTAATTCCAGTTTTGGGAACTGTAGGTCTAATTTTGATCGTTCTAGAAGGCGCATTGGAACTTGATATTAAAAAAGAAAAGCTCCCCTTAATCCTTAAAGGGTTTTTTGCTGCTGCACTGATTTTAATACTCAATATCATCGCCGTGAGTTGGGCTTTTGAAAACATCTTAAACCTTGAACATAAAACTGCTATTATCTTTGCAATTCCACTGGCCATCATCAGTAGTGCTGTTGCTATTCCCTCTGCTGCTGGACTATTGAATCGAGAAAAAGAATTTGTAGTATATGAATCTACGTTTTCGGATATCTTAGGGATCATGATTTTTAACTATGCTATTCGACAATTCGAATCGAATCAAACTTTAATTAGTGCCGAATCTATCGTTGCTTTAGGGCTACAAATTATCGGAGTAATTGTGGTTTCGTTGATTATCACCTACCTCCTTTTTCAGCTCTTGCAGAAAATTGAACACCACGTCAAATTTTTCCTTATTCTAGCACTACTTGTATTGGTCTATGCTTTTGGGAAGTTTTTCCATTTACCGACCTTGGTAACCATTTTTATTTTTGGATTGTTTTTAAGCAATGTAAAAGCCTTACTACCCGGATTTATGCAGCGTTATCTAGACTTAAATCAGACTGAAAAAGGATTGCATGAATTTCATATTCTGACCGCAGAATCTACCTTTTTAGTGAAAACTTTCTTTTTCTTGTTTTTTGGTTTTTCAATTAGCTTGGTGGAGTTTTCTTCTGTCACACCCTTTATTTACGGTGTTTTGATTTTTGGAATTATGCTCCTCATACGCTATGTATATTTTATCGCAACCACTTTTAAAATTAAACCCTCACCTCTTGTCTATATGTCTCCAAGAGGCTTGATCAGTATTCTATTATTTCTACAAATCAAAGAAGTTACCTTCATAAATACAGCTGCTTCAATTATAGATGAACAGGTGTTACTGGTTGTTATTTTAGCGTCCATGCTGATGATGACGTTAGGAACTATGAAAAAATCTAAACAAGATTCAGAACTAGATTCGGCTGAAAATTCTGAAGAAACTGAAACCAACACATTAGACGTTTTCTTAGACGGAATTGCTGATGAAAAAGAAGACCTTACTTAAAACAATACCATGTATCCAATAAAACGAAACAGACGATTACGAAGTTCAGAAGCAGTCAGAAGTATGGTTAGAGAACAGCAGTTGTCGCCAACCGACTTCATCGTACCTCTTTTTGCTGTAGAAGGCTCAGATGTAAAAGAAGAAATAGCCTCTATGCCAGACTATTATCGCATGAGTTTAGACCATTTGAAAAAAGAAGTTCAAGAGCTTTGGAGCATGGGGCTAAAAACTGTTTTACTATTTGTAAAAGTGTCCGACACTTTGAAAGACAATAAAGGTACAGAAGCGCTGAACCCCAAAGGTTTAATGCAAAGAGCCATCGCACTTGTAAAAGAAACTGTCCCCGAGATGGTCGTTATGACCGATGTAGCTTTAGACCCTTATTCTTCTTTTGGACACGATGGGATTGTGGAAAAGGGAGTCATTGTAAACGATACCACAGTTGAAGTATTAGCACAAATGGCCTTATCGCATGCACAGGCAGGAGCAGATTTTGTAGCACCAAGTGACATGATGGATGGTCGGATTTTGGCTATTCGAACACTTCTAGAACAAGAACATTTTCACAATACTGGAATCCTAAGTTATAGCGCCAAATACGCTTCCGGTTTCTATGGCCCCTTCCGATCTGCACTCGACTCTGCTCCAGGTTTTGGAGATAAAAAAACCTATCAGATGGATTTTCATAATCGAAAAGAGGCACTACTAGAAGCAGAATTGGATATTGAAGAAGGTACAGATATTGTAATGGTAAAACCAGGCCTAGCCTATTTAGATATCATCCGCGATTTGAGTAATCAAGTTGATGTTCCCATCGCTGCCTATCAAGTGAGTGGCGAATACGCCATGCTCAAGGCTGCTGCTCAAAAAGGTTGGATTGAATATGACGCAATTATGTACGAGCAACTCATTGCATTTAAGCGTGCTGGAGCATCGCTTATTGCTACCTATTGTGCCAAAGATGCCGTTCGAATTCTAGGATAATTCCCGCTCTTTTTTTGTTAAAATATTGAAATCTGGCATTCTTTTTGATTTCTTTGAATACATTAGAAATACCCAAATTTTTACGATGTATAAAAAAACACTGCTTTTTTCAGCTTCTTAATGTATCTAAGCTGTATTGGAACCGACGTCACAGATGATTATGTCGAACCAACACTACGAATTTCTTCAGGCACAATTATCATCTTTAAGGTTGGGCAAAAATTTCAATTTACTGCTAAATATTTTGATACCAGTGGTACTCAAATTGAGAATCCCAACTTGATTTGGACCGTATCTCCCCCTGGCGCATTGAGTATAAATGATAGTGGTTTTGCGACTGCAACTAGCGATGGCGAAGCTACTTGTTCAAGTCAGTGTCGTTACCGCATTAGGGAATACCATTTCTGATAAAACTTCTTTTACCATTAGTAAAGCTGTCACAGTAATAACCGAAACAGCAACAATGACTATCGATTCAGGTACAACTACTCCTACAACTTCTGATATAAATACGAGCACCATAGATTTAGGCACAGCTACATCAACGTTAACAGATACAAGCACAACAACTACTTCAGTTTCCGATACTTCCTCAACAACAACAGACACCGATTCGACTCCAACTGTAGATGATGATGTGGTTGTAACTGTCCCTCAATCCTATCAAGGTACAATCCGAACTACATCAAGCTATAAACTTACCGGTAGCTACGAATATGGTTTAAATGATGCTGGTCAATTGATATTGGATATTGGGGATGACTACGTTGCCTCAACAGCAATTCCTAGGTTTTTTGTATACCTATCAAATAATCCCAATTCCCCTTCAGGGGCCTACGAAATTGCAGAAGTAACTGTTTTTAGTGGTGCTCATAGCTATGTTTTACCTTCTTCAATCGACATTAGTGATTACAAGTACATCCTTTACTGGTGTAAACCATTTATTGTTAAGGTCGGAGATTCAACCATATTTTAATTTTACCTACACATGCAAAAACAATTCTTGTTATTGGGCTGTCTTTTTTTTCTTGGAATAACTTTTGGAACCGCACAATGGACCCAAAAAAAAGGAACTGGATACTATAAAGTTGGGGCTTGGTTTTTAGAAGCAAATCAACACTATACCGACAAGGGACTTCTACCCTAATGCAACTCGTGGGATTTTTGTAACCAATTTATACGGTCGGCACGGAATTACAGACAAAATAACTTTGGTGGGCTATATTCCTTTTACCCGAGTATATCAAAACGAACAAATCTTTACCTCGGGCAATCCAGGTCAGCCAGGAGAAGCAGTCAACAGTTTTGGAGATATTGATCTTGCGATAGAAGTTCAAATTTTTAAACGACCGAAATGGGTACTGGCAACTTCATTAACCTTAGGGGTTCCGTCGGGGAATAACAGTGGTGGAAGTGATGGAAGTTATCAAACTGGAGACGAAGAATTCAATCAAATCGTGAAAGTCTTAGCCAGAAATTCGTTTAAGATTGCAAAACATTCTTTTTACGCCAAAGGATCATTAGGTGTCAATAATAGGAGTAATGGTTATTCCGATGAAATCCGACTTGGGTTTGAAACAGGATCTCAAGTGTTTAAAAATAAATTTTTGCTTTTGGTGCGCCTGAATACGATTCAATCCTTTTTCAACGGCTCTTTGTCTGCCGAAAATAGTAATGGAAGTATTTTTGCAAATAATGTTGAAGTCACAAATCTAGGCGGAGAAATCATTTACTTTATAACAAAAAAGTGGAGTGCTTCCTTTGGGTATAGTATTCCGTTGAGTGGGAAAAATATTTATAAAGCAACAGCGCTTGCTGGTGGTATTGCCTATAAACTATAGTCCGTACTTTCGTTCAGGCGCAAAAGCTGTTATATCCATATCTGTTTTTTTACCTGAAATTATTTCGGAAACTAATTTCCCTGTTCCCGGACCTAAACTCCAACCCATCATGGTATGACCTGTTGCCATAACCAAATTAGAACAAGAAGAATGCCTTCCTATAAACGGTAATCCATCTGGTGACAAAGGTCGTAAACCACAATGAGCTTGTTCTTGATCTTCTTTCGCAATTGCTATTCCTTGATAATACTGACTCGATGCTTGAGCTATTGCCTGTACTCGATTCATGCAAATAGCATTATTGATTCCCGCTATCTCCATAGTTCCCGAAAAACGAGTGAATCCCTGCATGGGTGTTACCGCTACTTTTGATTCCATCAGTATAACAGGCATTGTGATTCCTGTTGGTGCAGCTACATTAATGCGGTATCCTTTTCCAGCTTGAATAGAGAGTGCGATTTTTAGAGGTTTTAGGAGTTTTTCTGTCCAAGCACCTGCTGCAAAAACAACCTCATCTGCTTCAAAATCGCCTTGATCCGTTTGTACTTTTTTTATTTGATTATTGATAACTTCGAATCCATTTACAGTAGTTTTTGTGTGAATGGAAACACCATTTGCAAGAATATTGTCACGTAACTGATGCATAAAAACTCCCGGAGTTGTGTGTGCGTCGCAACGATAGTGATACGCTCCAGCGATATTCATTTTTACGCCTGGTTGCAGCTGATTGACCTCATCTTGCCCGATCAAAGAAACATCCAATCCCAAGTCTTGGGCAGCTTTCATTACAGAAAATTCTTCCTTTTCTGCCTTTGCAGTTTTAAATGCCATCAATACGCCTCGATCTTCCAAATGAAAATCAAAATCCATGGATTGATGCATTTCGTGATACAAATTCTTACTCAAGGTGTTGATGTCTTTTATCACAGACAACGAACGTTGTACATGGGCTTTAGAACAGGAGCGCATAAATTTCCAACCCCAGGAAATCAAATCAGCATCCAATCGTGGTTTTATATAAAAGGGACTAGATGAATTGAACATCCATTTTAAGCCTTTAGAAATCATTCCCGGAGCAGCCAGAGGGACGATATGACTTGGAGTCAAATATCCAGCATTGACAAAAGAAGCTCCTTCGGAAAGAGTTCCTTTATCCAACACTGTGACTTCGTGCCCTTCTGCTCTCAAATAAAATGCGGTAGATAGACCTACAATTCCTCCACCAATAACGACTACTTTCTTTTTCATATCAAATCAAATAACTTGGAATCCTGCTGCATAGGGGTCTTCAGAATCAATTAGTATTGTGTTATATCCCGTAATACGAGCACTCCCTTCTATACTTGGTGTAATTGCTAAAAATGAACCAGCCGTTGTTTTTTGTTCGACTGTTCCCTTAAAGGTAGATCCTATAATACTTTCGTGAATAAAACTCGAACCAACCTTTAGTTTATCTTGTGCATACCATTGCGCCATTCGCGCCGACGTACCGGTTCCACAAGGAGAACGATCAATTGCTTTGTCTCCGTAAAAAACAGCGTTACGTGCAGTGGATGTTTTATCAAGCGTTTTTCCTGCCCATAAAACATGACTACATCCTTGGATATTAGAATCCTCGGGGTGAATGAATTCTTGTAATTCGTTGACTAAAATTCGCAACGACTTACTGAAGTCAATTAATTTCCCTGCAGTGTAATCTTCAATGCCCTTAAAATTTGCTTGAGGATCTACAATAGCATAAAAATTCCCACCATAAGCAACGTCAACTTTGAGTTTTCCTAACTCTGGATGCTCAACTTCAAGACCTGAAGCGTAAAGAAAAGAAGCAATGTTTGTGAATTTAACAGCGGTGACTTTTTCAGCCTCTTGCGAATAGGAAGCAATGATTAATCCAGCTGGCGTTTCAACTCGAAGGATTCCTTTTTCTTTGGGCAAAACCAATTTTTCCTCAATCAAAATAGTAATGGTTCCGATAAGACCGTGTCCACACATGGGCAAGCATCCACTGGTTTCTATGAATAAAACGGCGACATCGTTCAATGCATCTTGCGGAGGAAAGAAAAAACTTCCACTCATCATATCGTGTCCTCTGGGTTCGAACATCAAGCCCTTGCGAATCCAATCAAATTCTTTAAGAAAATGAATTCGCTTTTCCATCATGGTATTCCCTTCAAGTTTTGGTGTCGGTGACATTACAACGCGAACAGGATTACCTGCTGTATTACCATCAATACAAATGAATTTTGTAATGCTACTCATTCAATTCTTGCTTAATATAGGCTGCTATTTCTTCTTCCATTAGTGGAAGGGTTAGCGTTCCTTTTTGTAAAATAATATTGTGAAATTCTCGTATGTCAAATTGATCTCCAAGAGCATTTTCTGTTTTCTGTCTAAGTTCAGAAATTTTTAATTCCCCAATCTTATATGCCAAAGCCTGACCTGGCCATGAAATATAGCGATCTACTTCGGTATTAATTTCATGAAAAGAAAGTGCTGTGTTTGCAGTCATAAATTCTACCGCTTGTTCTTTACTCCATCCAAAAGCATGAATCCCAGTATCAACTACCAAACGGCATGCCCTCCACATAGAGTAAGTAAGTTGACCAAAGCGCTCGTAGGGTGTGGTATATATGCCCATTTCTCCTGCTAGTGCTTCTGTATATAAGCCCCATCCTTCTCCATATGCAGATAAATAAAGTGATCTTCTAAAGCTTGGGATTTCGGTAGATAGCTCTGAATTTAATGCCATTTGTAAATGATGTCCAGGAACTGCTTCGTGGGCTGTAAGTGCTGGAAGAACATATAAGGGACGACTGGGTAGGTTGTAGGTGTTGACCCAATAATATCCAGGATTTGTACTGTTGGGATGGGTAGGGATATACCGCCCTCCTGTATATTTTGGTGCAATTGCATCGGGAACAGCTGCAACTCCATATGGTGTTCGGGGTAGGGTTTTAAAAAATTTAGGTAGTTGTTCATCCAAGCGTTTTGCAATATCACGAGCACGCATCAAGAGTTCGTCTCCCGATTGCGCATAAAATTGCTTATCCGATCTTAAGAAAGCAAAAAAGTCTTCGAAACTTCCTTGAAACTCAACTTCCGTAATAATCGCTTCCATTGCATTTTTAATCTTAGAAACCTCTTTCAAGCCCAATTGATGTACTTCTTCGGCAGTCATATCCAAAGTAGTGTAATAGGCTATCCTATCTTTGTAAAAAGCTGATCCATTGGGTGTTTGACTAACTCCAATTGCTTTTCGAGTTTGAGGGTAATATTCAGTTTCAAAAAAAGTTTTGATTTTCTGAAAAGAAGGAATCACATCTTTTTGAATAGTAGCATGCGCTACACTCAGTAAGGAGTCTTTTTCTTCAGAAGAAAATTGATCTGGAAGGTTTTTAAAAGGTGAAAAATAGAAATTATTCTCAACGGTTTCAGTAATGTGTTTGTCATAACTACTTTCGTAACCGTCAAAAATAATCAAGGGCTGAGAGACACCAGATTCAAGTCCTTTTTTTAATAAAATGAGGTTTTGATCTACAAATATTGTAATAGCTTGTAGCATTTTGAGGTACGCTATACTTTGCTTTTTTGAAGTCAAAGGGCGAACACGATAGACCAAACTATTATGAAAACCAGAATCGGACAACAAAGGATTGAGGTGGGTTTGAAACTCAAAATTAGCTCGGTGATCTTCTACCAAAAACTTTAAAAGTTTCAATGATATTCGATCCTCAGAAGTGAGTTTAGCTACCGTTATACCGTTAATTTCTTCTAGCAAGGTTCCATAAAAATCATAATCGGCTTGATAACGTTCTTCGGTATGGTCACCTAAAGGAAAAATTTCTCTGTCATAAGAATCATACGCCTCGTATTGATCAATGCACTCTTGAAGCATTATTTCATCTTCAGCAATTGAAGAACAACCAATACTAAGAACTAAACAAACGAAGATATAAGCAAGTTTTTTCATACTACTGATTTTGTAAGTTGCTTATTCAAAGTACGGAAAATTTGTAATGGATTTTCATCTTTCAAAGCCTCGGGTAATAAATCTTGTGGGCAATCTTGAAGACAAACTGGCCTTAACCAACGTTCGATCGAAGAGGTTCCAACTGAGGTGAAACGACTGTCAGTTGAGGCTGGAAAAGGTCCACCATGATTCATAGAAGGTGTAACGGCTACTCCAGTAGGTACCCCTTTGTAGAGCAATCGGCCAACTTTTTGTTGAACTGTTGCAAGCAGTTGTTTGTTATCGTTTAGTTCTTCAGCCTCACCTAGAATTGTTGCGGTTAATTGGCCAGGAAGAACTTCGGCAATTGTGTTTAATTCTTCCGTTGTAGCGCATTGAATAACCAAGCTAAAAGGTCCAAAAACCTCTTCTAAAACATTTGGGTTTTTCAAAACCTCTGCAGCAGAAATAACCCCCAAAGCTGGACAATTCGCATCTAGACTACCTTTGTGAATCGTAACACCTTGGTTTTTGATGTTTTGAAGTTGATTTTCATAATTTCTACTAATATTGGAATGTACCATTGTAGCGGGTTCTCCCTTCAGAATCTCCGAAACAAGTTGATCTACAAAACTAGTTGAAGCTTGCCCACCAATAACTATTAATCCTGGATTGGTGCAAAATTGTCCTGTACCCATTTGAATAGAATTTGCAAGATCGACCGGTAGTGATTCATCCGACACTAAACGATTCGGTAATATAAAAACAGGATTTACACTGCCCATTTCCGCGAAAACAGGAATGGGTTCTTTTCTTTTTTGAGCGATATCATAAAGCGCTTTCCCAGCCTTGTAGCTTCCAGTAAAGCCAACAGCTTTAACTTTTGAATGCTCTACTAAACGCTGACCAACTCCAATTGATTCGCCATGCAGGTGTGCGAAAATTCCAGCATGCAGCCCACTTTTTTGAATAGCACTTTGTATGGCTTGAGCAACCAATTCACTTGTGCCTGCATGATAAGGATGTCCTTTAAGAATAACTGGACATCCTGATGCTAAAGCAGAAATGGTGTCCCCTCCAGCGGTTGAAAAAGCTAAGGGAAAATTGCTGGCTCCAAAAACGACAACTGGTCCTATAGGAAAGTGCATTTTACGTAAATCAGGGACACCTTCGATGCCAACATCCAAAATTGCTTTCACATAAGAACCTTCATTTAATAAATCTGCAAAGCTTTGAATTTGCCCTAACGTACGAGTGAATTCTCCCTGAGCTCGCCCATCGGGATAACCCGATTCCAATCGATATTGTTCAAGGATAGCTGCTTTATTTTGCTCAAGCTCTTTTTTAATTTGAATTAATAAAGCTGCACGTGTGGCCGAACTAGTTGCTGCATAATCTGAAAATACTTGCGCTGCAACCTCACAACTGTTATCGATGTCTTCTAGGGTTGCATTGTCATACTGCTGGGGGAGTTGCTTACTTGTATGTGCGTTATATGTGAAAAAAGAAGCTTTATTTTTGGATTGAACTTCTTTCCCGTTGATTACGCTTTTTCCTTGAATCATAAGTATGTTTTATAGTTTCCTAAATCTGGTCGTGAAGCCAATGAGTCGTCGATTATTTTTTGAACTCGAATTCGCTCTGCTCCTTTCAATATAAGTCGAGGCTTTCGAACATGGCCCGTTCCAATACCTGTAGCAATTTCACATTGCTTTATATTCTGAACTAATTGTGGCGATATATCCAATTCTAAAAGAGGTAAAAACCAGCGGTATATCGTTAGCGCTTCATCGATTTTCCCAGCTTTGGTGTAGGCAAATACAGCAACCGTTTCTTTTGGAAACGCATCTACCAATCCTGCTACCCATCCGTCTGCACCCATGACCAAACTTTCCATGGCCAAAGTATCTACGCCACATAGGATCTGGTACCGTGAGCCAAAGCGATTAATCATTCGAGTAACATTAGAGATGTCACGTGTAGACTCTTTTACCGCCTGAATATTTTTATATTGTTGTAATTGATCGAACATATCTAAGGTAACTTCGATTTTATAATCTACCGGGTTATTGTAAATCATGATTGGAAGTTTTGTAGACTGAGCTATAGCCGCAAAGTATTGAACTGTTTCTTCGTCTGTTGCTTTGTAGCGCATTGGCGGAAGCAGCATCAATCCATCTGCTCCGTTTGCTTCAGCAGCTTGAGCTGCTGCAATAGCATCGTCTGTTGATTGTTCAGCGATATTAATGATTACTGGAATTCTACCCGAAATAACGTCCTGAGCTTTTTTAAGTAGTGCTACTTTTTCGTCAGCTGTTAATGTACTTGCTTCGCCTAAAGTTCCTCCTAAAACAATTCCGTGAACACCTGCTTCTATTTGTGCAACCAAATTCAATTCAAAAGCTTCTAGATTCAACTGCTCCTGCGCATCAAATTGTGTAGTTAACGCGGGCATGACGCCCTGCCAATTAAAATTCATCATGTTTGTTGTATTTATAATTCAAATATAAACATTCATATTAGGTGAATTTTATCTAATTTTGATACTATATTACCCTAAAAATTACATTTTACGAGATTTGAATTACAAAATAATGCGAATAAAACGCCTACACCCATGACCAATGTTTTACCTTTTAAAATTCCCAAACAAAAGAATGAAGCGTTGCTGTATCAAGAAGATCATGCGATTAATTTTTATGACAAACTTCATCAGCATCAAGAAATTCAGATCAGCTTAATTCTAAAAGGGAAAGGAACAATTGTGTTAGGGGATTCTATTTCACAATTTAAGCCCAATGATATTTTTGTTATTGGGAGTAATATAGCCCATGTTTTCAAAAGTGATACGGAAGAAAATGAAGCACATACCATGCTGTCTCTTTTCTTTAATATGGATTCCTTTGGCGAAGATTTTTTTAAGCTCAATGAGCTAGACACCCTTAGCTCTTTCTTTGAAAAAAGCAACTTTGGAATTCAGATTTCCTCTGAAAAAGAAGAAGCAAAAAAGTGTTTTTTAAAGTTAAAGCATGCCACAAAGCTTGAAAAACTCATTCTCTTTTTTAAGATTCTCAATATCATTAGTCATGCGCATCACGAAGTATTGGCTTCCTTTATTTATAAAAAAATATACAACGACAATGAAGGAGAAAGGATGAGCACCATTTTTACTTATTCAATGAAAAATTTTGCGCAAGAAATTGATTTGAATCAAATTGCAGCTATAGCCTTCATGACACCTAATTCTTTTTGTCGCTATTTTAAGCAACGAACAAATATTACTTATTTTCAGTTTTTAATTAAAATACGAATAGAACACGCTTGTACGTTATTGTCTTCTGATAGTGATTTTACAGTGGCTGAGATTGCTATAAAATCTGGGTTTAAAAATATTTCAAACTTCAATCGGCAATTTAAAAGAATCAAAAAACTTAGGCCATTAGAATACAAATCAATCGAATCTGTTTAAGACAGTTCACTTTTCATTATCTTAGAATCCTTATCTTTAAACCAGTTACATTTGTTTTGCGTGTATAAAAGACATCATATGGAATCCATTCAATTCAAAAGTACATTAGGGGTTATCGAAATTACTGGTGATGATGCAGGTATTCAAACCATCAGAATTCACGAAGAACAACAGATAAAGGAACAGCCAATTCCCAAAGCTCTTGAAGCAAGTGTAAAACAACTTAAAGAATATATTGAGGGAAATCGGACGGCATTTACTTTTCTCATGAACCCAAAGGGAACTGAGTTTCAAAAGCAAATTTGGAATATTCTCCTGACAATTCCATTTGGAAAAACACTTCCATATTTAGAAGTAGCTCAAATTTATGGCAACACCAAAGCAGTTCGAGCTGTTGCTGCGGCTATAGGAAAAAACCCTATCTTAGTTGCTGTACCTTGTCATCGGGTTATTGGAAGTAACCGAAGCCTAGTAGGCTTTGCTGCAGGAATAGAAAAGAAAAAATGGCTCTTAAAAAATGAAGGATTTCCTTTTCAAGCAGAAATTCCTTTTTAAAACATAAACTAAATTTAAAAACAATTAATCTTCGCATTCATGAAAAAAGTATTGAAAATTGTATTCAGTGTACTGGTTCTTTTATTTGCCCTTCTTTATATAGGTCCATACAACTATGTCATTCCCGGTATTCTTAAAATTTATGGTACAGGACATAAAACTGCTTTTCTAGAAGATTATGAAGTGTTCGACAACCGAACTGTTGAAGCAGCTGAACTGCCACAAGAATGGCCTCTTCACGAAAACTACAATACGATTGAACCAACAGAACGCCTACTAAAGGCCCATGAAGAATATAGAAGTGTTGCTTATTTAATCATTAAAAACGACAGTATTTTTCACGAAAAATATTACAATGGCTACTCGGATACTTCCAAAAGTAATTCATTTTCAATGGCGAAAAGTATGGTTACGGGTATGTTGGGAAAGGCTATTGAAGAAGGAAAAATCGAAAGTATCGATCAAAAAGTTGGAGACTTTTTTGAGGAATTTAATGAAGGGTATGCAGCCGATCTTACCGTTGGTGATTTAGCCAGTATGGCATCGGGTCTCGATTGGGTAGAGGAGTATTATAATCCTCTGAACATAACCACACGCTCGTATTTTACAGATGATTTAGAAAGTCTTTTGCGTAACAGAAAAATCACAGGAAAGCCAGGGCAAGAATATCTTTATTTGAGTGGGAATACCCAACTTTTGGGAATGCTTATAAGCCAGGCCGTAGGAGCTAATTTGAGTGAATACTTTTCTGAAAGTTTTTGGAAACCCATGGGGGCAAAAGAAGACGCTCTTTGGCAGGTTGATAGTAAGGCCAACGGAATGGAAAAAACATTTTGCTGTTTTGCAACTAATGCCAAGGATTTTGCTCGTTTCGGAAAACTCTATAAAGATCATGGAAAATGGAACGGAGAGCAGTTAATTGATTCTAGCTATGTTGCACTAAGCACGCGTCCTCGCTTTGAAAAAAGTCCTGAATATGGTTACGGATGGTGGTTGTCTGAAATCGACGATAAACCACTTTTCGCTATGCGAGGACATCTAGGACAGTATGTAATTGTAATCCCAGAAGACAATCTTATTGTTGTACGTTTAGGACACCTTACCCAAAAAACAAATGGCGATGCTTTTCCAAAAGTATTCCATTTGTATGTTGAAGAAACCTACAAAATGTTAGAGAATGCTCCACAAAATTGATTTAACAAAAATCTTGTTTCTTGATATTGAAACGGTTCCAGAAGAGGAACATTTTGATCAGCTTTCGCCCTATCGAAAAGAACTATGGGCACAGAAATCGGCTTACCAAAGAGGAGACGAAGAAAGTCACGAAGCATTTTATGGAAGTGCTGGAATTTGGGCCGAGTTTGGGAAGATCGTTTGCATTTCAGTAGGGTACTTTGTTGCTCAAGCAGAAGAACGGAATTTTAGGATTAAAACTTTTTTTGGAGAAGAAAAGAAACTTCTACTTGAATTCAAAGAATTACTCGATAACCATTTTAACTTAAGGACACACGTACTCTGTGCCCATAATGGAAAAGAATTTGACTTCCCCTACATCGCCAGACGCATGATTATTCACAGTATAGATTTACCCAAAAGTCTGAATCTTTTTGGAAAAAAACCTTGGGAAGTTCCGCATATTGATACCATGCATTTATGGCGTTTTGGAGATTTCAAGCACTATACCTCTCTGAAATTATTGGCAGAAGTATTAGGAATCCCTTCTCCAAAAGATGACATCGACGGAAGTGAAGTTGCCAATGTGTTTTATGTAGAAAAAAATATTGATCGTATTGTAACCTATTGCGAAAAAGACGTGGTCACCATAGCCCAAGTTGTTTTGCGTTTTAAAAATGAACCTTTGCTAGAATCTGAAGAAATTATATGGCTGCGATAAAAAAAGACTCCATCATCGAAGTATCTGATTTTTCACTTTCTATTGACAATAAATCGATTTTAAAAAACATCAATTTTACCATTGCCCCAAATGAAATAGTAGCCATGGTTGGTGAATCGGGGAGCGGGAAATCGTTAACTGCTTTATCTCTTTTGGGATTATTACCGAAAAACAAAACACAGATCGATTCTGGAACAATTCAGTTTGAAGAGACTCCGCTTTTAGATTTAACAGAAAAAGAATGGCAACAACTTCGAGGAAACAAAATCAGTATGGTTTTTCAAGAGCCTCAATCATCCTTAAACCCAACCATGAAATGTGGTGAACAGGTCGACGAAATTATACAACAGCATTTTAAAAATCGTTTTTCAGCTAAAGAACGGATGACCAAAATCATTGAAGCTTTTGATCGTGTAAAGCTTCCTAATCCAGAACGAATCTATAGCGCATATCCGCATGAAATTAGTGGGGGTCAAAAACAACGGGTTATGATTGCAATGGCGCTGATGAATGAGCCCAAATTACTCATTGCAGATGAGCCTACAACAGCTCTTGATGTGCAGGTTCAAAAAGAAATAATCGATCTTTTAAAAGAATTGCAAAAGCAGACACAAATGAGTGTGCTGTTCATTTCGCATGACCTCTCTTTAGTTTCTCAACTTGCCGATAAGATCGTAGTGCTTTATCAAGGGAAGGTAGTTGAAACTGGAACGCCAATTGATATTTTTAAAAACCCCAAGGAACCCTACACACGAGCGTTAATTCAGGCACGGCCAACTCCAAATAAGCGCTTAAAAAAATTACCTACTATTGAAGACTACAATCATGATTTGGTTGTCAACGAATATGTGAATCCCAAAGAACGGAGCTTACGTTTGGATAAACTGTATGCTCAACAGCCCATACTCTCGGTTCGCAATTTGTATAAAACATACACTTCTTCCAATGGATTGTTCGGAAAGAAAGAACAGTTTACAGCAGTACAGGGTTTATCTTTTGATCTCTATCCAGGAGAAACCTTAGGTTTAGTAGGAGCTTCGGGCTGTGGTAAATCGACTTTAGGAAGGGCATTGGTGTATTTAGACAAACCTACGTCTGGTGAAATTCACTACAAAGGACAATCGCTAAAGTATTTGAATGCATCTCAAATTAGAACGCTTCGTACAGATGTTCAGTTTATTTTTCAAGATCCTTATGCAGCACTACATCCTCAAAAAAAGATTGGAAATGCTATTCTTGAACCCTTAGATGCGCATCAAATTCTGCCGCAATCGAAACAAAAAAACCGTGTATTATCGTTATTGGAACAAGTTGGTTTAGATTCTACTTTCTTCGATCGATATCCACATGAACTATCTGGAGGGCAACGACAACGGATTGTTATTGCCCGAGCCTTAGCAGTAGAACCCAAGGTCCTGATTTGTGATGAATCGGTTGCTGCCTTGGATATTTCAGTTCAGGCACAAGTATTGAATTTGTTGAATGAATTACAAGAAAAATTAAAGCTTTCATATCTATTCATATCCCATGACCTTTCCGTTGTTCAATACATTTCGGATAAAATAATGGTTATGCACGAAGGAGAATTGGTCGAGTATAAAGAAGCCGATGAACTATATCGAAATCCCGAAAAACTCCCAACCCAAAAACTAATAGAGGCAATTCCATCAGTGATTTTTTAACCTCTTTTAGGTTTAGGGCGCAGGATTTGGAATCTGATTGTGAACCGCTTCGATTTCTTTCAAAAGTTCCTTAGAAAGTGTAAGGTCGATACTGTCTATGTTTTCTTGAAGTTGTTCTACACTCGTTGCACCAACAATATTGGACGTTAAAAAAGGTTGACTGTTTACAAAGGCTAGTGCCATTTGTGTAAGACTTATATCGTGATTTTGTGCTATTTGATAATACTGTTCTGTCGCTTCGATGGATTGATCGCTGTTGTAACGTGCCATATTAGGAAACAAAGTCAAACGTGCTTTGTCTAAATTGTGCCCGCCGCGATACTTTCCTGTAAGCCGTCCAAAACCTAAAGGAGAATACGCTAATAAGCCTA
>Ga0115562_1001181_pt1 | contig 19324 bp, 19 predicted proteins | sample COGITO_mtgs_1105_6_FD_87200 | JGI IMG/M metagenome (GOLD analysis project Ga0115562, IMG submission 87200) | Pelagic marine microbial communities from North Sea - COGITO_mtgs_110516 | ecosystem: Environmental > Aquatic > Marine > Epipelagic | place: Germany:Helgoland, sampling site Kabeltonne...
AGTCTTTCAGCCTGTGTCATTCTGGTATTAGCTGCGGCCTGTTCAGCGACAGCTTACCACTCTTTAGGTTTTACAAGTTCAGCAGTTGGCTTTTGCATCGCTTATGTACTTATGATAGGTGTGGTGATGCATATTTTGAAACCCTATTCATCCAATAATCTTAAACAAAGTAAGGGCTTGTCGTGACGCAGAGAATTTTGGTGACGGGAGGAGCAGGGTTCCTTGGCTCTCATTTATGTCGACTCCTGCTGCAGGATAATAATGACGTGCTTTGCGTGGATAATTATTTTACGGGTAGCAAGCAAAATATTTTTGATTTGATCGCTCACCCGAATTTTGAGGTGATACGGCATGATGTTACATTCCCGTTATATCTTGAAGTTGACCAAATATATAACCTAGCCTGTCCAGCCAGCCCTATTCATTACCAATATGACCCTGTGCAAACAACAAAGACCTCAGTTCATGGTGCAATCAATATGCTTGGATTGGCAAAGCGCGTGAATGCACGAATTCTTCAGGCCTCTACGAGCGAAGTCTATGGCGACCCAGAGGTGCATCCACAAACCGAAGACTATTTGGGGCGGGTAAACCCTATTGGCGTACGTGCCTGTTATGATGAAGGCAAGCGGTGCGCTGAAACGCTGTTCTTCGACTATCATAGACAGCATAATGTAGATATAAAAGTCGTGCGAATTTTTAATACTTATGGCCCGAACATGAATCCTGATGATGGGCGCGTTGTCTCCAATTTCATTGTTCAGGCGCTCAAGGGTGATGATATCACAATTTATGGTGATGGCATGCAGACACGGTCTTTTTGTTATGTCGATGATTTGCTGTCTGGCATGATGGGTATGATGAATAGTAGGGACGGATTTACCGGACCGGTTAATATCGGCAATCCAAAAGAATTCACCATGCTAGAGCTCGCCGAAGAGGTTTTGAAGCAGGTTGGTGGTCGCTCTAAGCTAGTCCATCTGGCGTTACCACAAGATGACCCTAAACAGCGAAAGCCTGATATTAGTTTGGCGCAGTCTGAGCTTGGCTGGCAACCATCTATTGGCCTTGCCGAGGGGCTTGTTGATACAATCGCCTATTTTAAAAAAGTTCTCGCAAAATAACCTTTCACTGAATTTCTTATGATGATGGGAAAGGACAGACAAACCTAAAAGGTGGCTCTGCTAGACAACGTTTAACATGGAATATGCAATGTCAGTTTCTCATCAAATTTCACTTCGCGATATAATATCAAAACTCGTGAATGACAGTAGGGTCGCGCTTGCTGAGGCACCGCGGTGGCAGCGAGGGTTTCAGATATTCTGGCTACTTGGCCCGTTTATCCTATTGATTGAGAGAAGCCCTGCTGATGCTTGGTTAACTATATTAGCGCTTGCCTTTGTTGTCCGCGCGGTCATCAAACGAGACGGGGGTTTTTTGCGGGCATTTTGGGTGCGGGCAACCTTTCTCTTCTGGGGTGTCTGCCTTCTTTCAGCCGCTGTTTCAGCCATTCCAGCCTATTCATTAGGGGAAGCTTTCATCTGGATACGGTTTCCGTTATTTGCCATGGCAAGCGTCTATTGGCTTGGGCAGGATAAACGACTTTTATATGCCATGTTTATGTCAACAGCTATCGGTATGATGGTTATGACCGGTATTCTAACAGCTGAAATTTTGATCATAGGTCCTCAAAATGGCCGGTTATCATGGCCCTATGGTGATTTAGTGCCGGGAAATTATTTAACAAAAGTTGGGTTGCCTGCCTTTGCTGTTATGATTGCACTGGCAGTCTCGCCTTATAAGTCCGTGCGAGGCTGGGCATCTCTTGCCTCGCTGATAACCGTTATTCTTTCGGTGATTACAGGCGAGCGGATAAATTTTATCTTGCGTGCCTGTGGCGGGATGTTAGCGGGCCTGATATGGCGTCCTAGCCTTTATCGGTATGGCGCTCTTATTCTTATTGAAATTCTTGCTATTGCCACAGTCTTTACCGGAGCGCCAGATACGGGGAACCGTTTTACCCAACAGTTTATGAATCAAATGCCTGTTGATGCAGGAAGCCCTTATTATAGGGTGATGTATGGGGCTGTGGTGGTCTATGAAGAGGCACCGATTCTCGGAATTGGGACAGCGAATTATCGTATTTTATGTGATGAATTAACCCAGCATGTCCCAGAAGTGGATTGTAATACCCACCCGCATAATTATTACCTTCAGATGCTGGGTGAGACCGGCATTATTGGCCTGATTTTTGGGTCTATCATGATTATATCTATTATCTGGTTTTGCTTTGTAACGGGGATGCGTGGGCGCGCTAACGTTCTTGCAGCAACAGCCTTTATCGTGCCACTAGGTTTATTTTTCCCCATTCAAACAACAGCTGACTTCTTTGGCCAGTGGAATAATATCTTCATGTGGAGTGCGATTGCCCTTGCGCTGGCAACCCGCAACCTAGTTGCATCTGATGGGACGACATCGAAAGAGAGATAAGGCAGTAACGCACTAAAAAAGCCCTCAGAGAACTCTGAGGGCTTTTTTGTTATCGTTAAGTTCAGTCGGCTAGCTGCCAATTTCGGCAAGTATCTGGTCGAGTGACGATTTAGCATCGCCATAAAGCATCCGCGAATTATCCTTGAAGAAGAGCGGGTTTTCGATACCTGAATATCCGCGACCCTGTCCACGTTTAGAAATAATAACCTGACGGGCCTTCCAGACTTCAAGCACTGGCATGCCGGCAATCGGGCTATTAGGGTCTTCTTGTGCAGCAGGGTTCACAATATCGTTAGCACCCAGAATAATGACGATATCTGTATCATTGAAATCTTCGTTGATTTCATCCATTTCCAGAACAATATCATAAGGCACTTTTGCTTCTGCTAGCAGGACGTTCATATGTCCCGGCAGGCGTCCGGCAACAGGATGAATGGCAAAACGAACCGATTTACCACGATCCCGAAGACGGCGTGTAAGCTCAGACACAGCTGACTGGGCTTGCGCTACCGCCATGCCATAACCCGGCACAATGATAACAGAACTTGCTTCTGAAATATCAGACGCAACAGACGCAACATCGGTTGCAATCATTTCGCCTTCAACTTCCATTTGTGGTCCGGTGCTTGTGCCCCACCCCCCAAGAATAACCGATAGGAAATTTCGGTTCATAGCGCGGCACATAATATAGGATAGGATAGCGCCGGACGCACCAACAAGAGCGCCTGTTACAATCAGCAAATCATTACCAAGCAGGAAGCCTGTTGCTGCAGCTGCCCAGCCTGAATATGAGTTCAACATCGAGACAACAACCGGCATGTCAGCACCGCCAATTGCCAGCACTAAATGGGCGCCAAAGATAAAGGCAATGGCTGTCATCGCCCATAATGTCCACGGTCCAGCATGATTAACATACATTGCCCCAAGACCGATACAGGCAAGCACCATGATAAGGTTCAACGCATGACGTCCTGGCAAGGTAAGAGGCTTGCCATTCAGAATGCCTGACAGCTTACCATAGGCAATCACAGAGCCTGTAAAGGTTATTGCACCAATAAACACACCGACGAAAATCTCAACTTCATGAATGATAAGTTCAGCACCCATTAAGCCAGCCGGCGGGTCCATGTCAGAATTGAGACCAATGAAGACGGCAGCAAGGCCGACAAAGGAATGCAAGGCGGCGACGAGTTGCGGCATGCCTGTCATTTCAACCCGCATGGCAACAATGGCGCCAATAATCGCGCCGATACCAAGCATTGGCAGAAGCCATGTAGAGATGGTCACGTTCGGGCCTAATATTGTTCCTGCAATCGCAAGTGCCATCCCGATGATGCCATACCAGACGGCACGTTTTGCTTTTTCCTGATTAGACAGGCCGCCAAGGGCCAGAATAAACAGAACGCTCGATGCGATATAAATCGCTGTTACAAAATTCACGCTCATTTTATCTACTCCCTAGCTCTTCTGGAACATTGCCAGCATGCGGCGTGTCACCATAAAGCCGCCAACAATATTGATTGTTGCAATCAGCACCGAAACAGCCGCCAGAATGCCAACTATCCCGGTGGGTGAATCAATTTGCAGAAGCGCACCAATAATTATAATGCCGGAGATAGCGTTCGTAATTGCCATCAACGGTGTATGAAGGGCATGGCTCACATTCCAGATAACCTGAAAACCAACGAAACAGGATAGCGCAAACACAATCAAATGCTGCATGAAAGCGGCTGGCGCATAACCGCCAAGCAAGGCCATGAAAAGTCCGCCAGCAACAAGTAACCCAACCTGTCTGCGACCAGACGCCCGCTCAGCTGCTAAGGCTGCAGCTGCCTTTTCCTGTGCTGTTGGCTCAGGTGCTGTAGGGGCTGATGCCTGTTTTCCAATCGCCTGAATCTTGGGAGGTGGCGGCGGAAACGTAACATCACCCTGATGCGCGATTGTTGCGCCGCGGATAACATCATCATCCATATTAATATTCAAAACACCATCTTTTTTAGGTGTCAGATCATCAAGCATATGACGGATATTGGTTGCGTAGAGCGTTGAGCTCTGGGCAGACATGCGGCTTGGGAAGTCTGTATAGCCAACAATCTTTACCCCATTATCTGTCTCAATAATTTTATGAGCAACAGTCAGGTCGCAGTTTCCGCCCTGTTCTGCTGCAAGGTCAACAATGACAGAACCAGGCTTCATCAACTTGACCATCTCAGCAGGCCATAATTTAGGAGCAGGCCGTCCCGGGATAAGGGCTGTTGTGATGACAATGTCAATTTCAGGCGCTTGCTCTCTGAACAGCGCCATTTCTTTTTCAATGAATTCAGGCGAGGCTGGCTTTGCATACCCACCATCACCAGAACCATCTTCGTCAAATTCGAGCATCAGGAATTCTGCGCCCATTGATTCAATCTGTTCTGCTACTTCAGGCCTAACATCAAAGGCCCGCACAATTGCGCCAAGTGATTGTGCTGTCCCGATTGCAGCAAGGCCAGCAACGCCTGCCCCGATAACCAAAACCTTGGCAGGCGGCACTTTACCAGCTGCCGTAATCTGACCTGTGAAAAATCGGCCAAAATTATTACTGGCTTCGATAACAGCACGATATCCGGCGATATTAGCCATCGATGACAGCGCATCCATTTTCTGCGCCCGACTAATACGTGGCACCATATCCATTGCAATAGCGCTCGCACCAGTAGAAGCCACAGCTTTTAGGGCTTTTTCATTCTGGCCGGGCCAGAAAAAACTGATCAGCGTTTTATCGGCTGATAACCGTTTAAGTTCGGCATCGTTCGGGCGCTGAACCTTGATAATAACATCTGCAGCTTTGAAAAGCGCAGCGGCGGTTGCCGCAATTTCAACACCGGCTTCTTTATATGTATCATCCGAGAAACCAGCGGCCTTTCCGGCGCCTTTCTGAATGATGCAACTATGACCGAGCTTTGCGAGTTGTCGTGCACTATCCGGGGTCAGCGCGACACGCGCTTCATCAGCTGCACTTTCTACAGGGGCGCCAATTTTCACACCATCCTCCTTGAAAAACCATGAATTAACGAAATGCTTAATATAGTCGGAACAGACTACAATTTTTAAGCTCTTGCTGTCACCACAAAACCTTTATAAAGAAGGCTTTGTGCTATTTACGAATAGAAAGAGCCTTTAAGTTTATTCACGCAGAAGAAAATTTGTTTTTTCTGTCGCCATTTTCTTTTCGCATACTATATCACTACGGTGAGCATTATGGCGGTGTTGCCGTTCTGAAAGGGTATGGGTCGATGGCTGATTATAATAATAAATCGGGAGTAGGGGGACGCCTTAAGCGATATGCACGTGTGACCACTACGATGTCAGGTCTTGCCGCCCGTCTAGCAAGTGAGCGCTACCTCGGTATGGAAATTGACCGATCTAAACATGCTGTTCAATTAAGAGAGGCTCTTGGCGGGCTGAAAGGGCCATTAATGAAAGTGGCTCAGATTCTATCAACCATCCCAGATGCGCTGCCGCCTGAATATGCCGAAGAACTTGCTGCATTGCAGGCTGATGCGCCCTCCATGGGATGGCTGTTTGTAAAACGCCGCATGTCTGCAGAAATTGGCGCTGACTGGCAGTCAAAATTTAAGACATTCGAGCGGCAGGCTATCTCAGCCGCCTCTTTAGGGCAGGTGCATAAGGCAACTGCACATGATGGCCGTGCGCTTGCTGTAAAGCTTCAATACCCTGACATGGCATCAGCTATTGATGCAGATTTACGCCAGCTAAAGCTTGTCTTTCAGCTTTATGAGCGGTTTGACAATGCAATTTCGACAGCTGATATCCATACTGAATTGTCTGACCGTTTACGCGAAGAACTTGATTACGGCCGCGAAGCTGCCAATTTGCAGCTTTATCGTTTAATGCTTGAACGTGAAGATAATGTCCGTTTGCCAGAAGTTGTAACAGAGCTTTCATCGCCCCGCGCCCTTACCATGACATGGCTTGAAGGCCAGAAGCTGATGGCATGGCTTGCCACAAACCCCTCTCAGGAAGATCGTAATCAAGTCGCCATGAATATGTTCCGGGCCTGGTATGTCCCGTTTTACTATTATGGCGTTATCCACGGCGATCCTCATCTTGGAAATTATTCGATTGATAGCGAGCTCAATATTAATCTGATGGATTTTGGGTCTATTCGGATTTTCAGGCCTGAATTTGTGGGTGGTGTTATCGACCTTTATAAAGCATTGCGTGATGGAAACACGGACTTAGCCCGTAAAGCCTATGAGCAATGGGGCTTTCATGGCCTTGATGAAGAGGCGATTTCTATTCTCAATATCTGGGCAGAATTTATTTACGCACCGCTTCTCTCAGATGAGGTTCGGCCCATCCAGCAGGTTCGCAATGGCTCGGCGGGAAGAGAGTTAGCTGAGAAAGTTCATCAGGAACTCAAACGCATTGGTGGTATCAAACCACCGCGCGAATTTGTTCTTATGGATAGAGCGGCGGTTGGATTAGGGTCTGTGTTTATGCATCTAGGAGCAGAAGTAAACTGGCACCGGCTGTTTCACGACCTTATAGATGATTTTGATACATCATTATTAAAGCAGCGTCAGGCAGAGCTATGCCGCACAGCTGGCCTGCCAGACAACATCTTGAACTCTTGATGAACATTGCTCATTAGAGCAGGCGATAGCATTGATTTTCCGCCAGTATCTGCTTATTCTTAAATCGTGTTCTTGATCATTAGTGCCAGTCACTTGGTATGAATTCTCGTTTTTTATTGATAGGTAACGACTGCTAGAAAGATATCCATAATGGCTCTCATTTATCCAATTATTTTATGTGGAGGGTCAGGAACTCGTCTTTGGCCTGTATCCCGAAAATCTATGCCAAAGCAGTTTGTGCAACTGGTCGGTGAGCAAACCTTGTTTCAGCAAGCATGTGGGCGCTGCACTGGGGCTAACTTTGCGCCACCTATTATTATTACATCCTCTGATTATCGTTTTATTGCAGCGCAGCAACTTGCCGAATTAGGCATTAAGCCAACGGCTATTCTGCTTGAGCCAGAGGGCAAAAACACAGCCCCAGCAATTCTTGCAGCAGCACGCTATCTGCAGGATCATGATAGTGACGCTCTCATGGTCGTGATGTCATCTGACCATGCGATTCCCGATGAGGCAGCCTTCACAAAGATGATTGAGGCTAGCATCATGCCAGCAAGTGGCGGGAATATCCTGACCTTTGGCATTCACCCAGACCGGCCCGAAGTGGGATATGGCTATATTGAATATGAGGAGAGCTCAGATAGTGATTTTGCGATACCTGTGCGGGCCTTCCATGAAAAGCCAGATTTAGAACGCGCACAGGCTATGCTGAATAGTGGCCGTTATCTCTGGAATGCAGGGATTTTCATGGCAGCCAGCCAGACCTTTCTTGATGCGGGCCTGCTGCTTGTTCCTGACATGATGCAGATGGTTGAAAAAGCTGTTGCAGGAATGACAGGTGATTTGGATTTTCTGCGCCTTGAGGCGACAAGTTGGTCGGCTATTATAGCTGACTCAGTTGACTATGCTCTGATGGAGAAAGCTGATAATATTCTGGTTGTGAAATTCGCAGGTAGCTGGCTTGATCTAGGTGACTGGCAGGCTGTGAAACATCAATTAGCCCATGGAGTGGATGATGTGGATGCATCAGGCAACCTCATCAAAGGCAATACTGTTCAAATAGATACAGAAAATAGTTTGCTATGGTCTGCTGTAGAGGGGCAGGCACTTGTTGCTGCGGGCGTCAGTAATATTGTAGCTGTTGCGATGTCTGATGCTGTGCTGGTTGCTGACTTATCGAAAACTCAGTCTGTGAAAAAAGCTGTGGAGCTGTTGAAAATAGAACAGATATCACAGGCTGAACAGCATGCGCGAGACTGGCGTCCGTGGGGCTGGTTTGAGAGCCTTGTAATAGCACAAGGCTATCAGGTGAAACGATTGCATGTTTATCCTGGTGGACGGCTCTCTTTGCAAAGCCACAAACATCGCTCGGAGCATTGGGTTGTAACCGATGGGCATGCAACGATTCAGATTGAAGATAAGGAATTTACGCTAGAGGTAAATCAGTCGACCTATATCGAAGTCGGCCAAAAACACCGTTTATCCAATCATACAGATAAGCCGTTGACCATTATCGAAGTACAGACTGGAAGCTATCTTGGCGAGGATGATATTATCCGCTACGAAGATAGCTATAAGCGTTAGACTGGAAAAGTAGCGTGAATGAAGGTAGAAACGGCTTAACGGCCTCGTAGCTCATCAGGATAGAGCGACAGATTCCTAATCTGTAGGTAGCAGGTTCGAGTCCCGCCGAGGTCACCAAAAAAATCTGTCTGCTGGCATGTTTTAGCAGCAGATCAGACGCCGCAAAACACAAAAGCCGCCTCGTAATGGGGCGGCTTTAGGTATTTTTACTAACCATAGGCTTGATGTAAGGGTTATCTAGTAACCCTCACGCTCCATGCGCTTACGCATCAATTTACGAACACGACGTGTAGATTCAGCGGCTTCGCGGGCACGGCGCTCGGATGGCTTTTCAAACGCCCGACGGTTTTTCATCTCACGAAACAGGCCTTCGCGCTGCATCTTTTTCTTCAGAACTCTAAGAGCCTGATCAACGTTATTTTCACGAACAGCGATATACACTTCAGCATGTCCCTTTCTTTAAAAGCTAAGCGCTGGCTAGCGCTAAATATCGAACTTTATGTATTTTAACCCTTGGGGAACCGTATATTGCATAGAGAATTTAGATTTGCAAACAACTGTCTTGTCGGAACGGGTTTTATTTTATGCCCTACTTCCTATATCATAGAGCAAGCCTTGTCTCATGCCGTTACTGGTAACATTACCCTGCTAGGATAAGAGCAATACAACAGTAAAAGGTAGACCAACATGACACCAACTGATTCTGATATGCGCGCCCAGCTTGTAACAGCTGCCATTGCCCATGTGCCGTTTGACGGATGGTCTCATGAAACATTGTCATTAGCAGCAGCTGAGTGCGGCCTGTCAGACACGCAATGGCACGATTACTTCCCCGGCGGGCTTGATGAGGTTGTCGAATTATATGGCGCACTGGCAGATGATAAGATGGTATCAGCCTACCATGAAATGGACCAAGTGCCGGCACCAACCCACCTTAAAGTACGCACCCTGATTTTGCTTCGGCTGCATCAAGCGCGTGGGCATAGTGAGACCGTGCGCCGTTCGCTTGGGTTTCTTGCACAGCCTCAGCATGCTGCCCTCGCAACAAAAATGCTATATCGGACAGTTGATGCTATCTGGCGCGCTGCCGGTGATACAACAACTGATTATAATTTTTATACGAAACGTGCCACGCTTGCTGCTGTTTACAGCGCAACAATGCTTGCTTTTCTGGCCGATGATACCGATGACCTTGCTAAAACGGAGGCCTTTCTTGATCGGCGGCTAAAAGATGTATCGCGAATTCCTAAAATGGCAAAGCCAGCGCAGGTCTTTGTAACAGGACTTGCGTCTGTTGTCAGTCGTGCGACTGGGATGATGGGGCGCCGGCCGTTCCGTTGGTAAGATTTGTTTGATTATGGCTCTGGATAGGGCTACCACAACAACTCTTCTTTTGTCTTACGTAACGTCTTAGAGCGAGGCCATAATGCCTATTAAGGTTCCAGATAATCTGCCTGCTTTGCACGATTTGCAAGGTGAGGGCGTTGATCTCATCACGGATAATATTGCAGCGCATCAGGATATCAGACCGTTGCGTTTACTGCTTCTTAATCTGATGCCTAAAAAGATTGATACTGAAATTCAGTTTGCACGGTTGTTTGGCTCGTCTCCGTTACAGGTTGAAATGGTGCTGATGACAACAGCAAGCTATACGCCGCGGAACACAGAGCCTGCCTATTTGCGCCAATTCTACCGGTCTCTTGATGATGTAAAAGATGATTATTTTGATGCTCTTATTGTTACAGGGGCGCCGATTGAAACATTGCCATTTGATGAGGTAAATTACTGGCCGGAGCTGACAGAAATCATACGCTGGTCGCAAACTCACTGTTTTAGACGGCTTGGGATTTGCTGGGGGGCGCAAGCCTTGCTATTTGCGCTTCACGGGCTTGAGAAATATCCGCTTGATGACAAATTATTCGGGGTGTTTACGCATAAATTGCCGCAGGTGCCGGGGCGCCTTATGCAAGGCTTCACAGATAGCTTTCCGATGCCTGTCTCACGTTACACCTATACCCGCCATGCAGATGTAATCGATGCTGGCCTTGATGTTCTTGCCAGCTCCAAAGAAGCAGGGGTAGGGATGGTACGCTGTCCGCGCTCTGGTGATTTATTTGTTCTTAATCATCTTGAATATGATGCGGATACGCTTGGTCAGGAATATTTTCGTGATCGCAATGAAGGCGTAGATACAGACCTGCCTTTACATTATTTCCCTGATGATGATGATAGCCGTACACCGATTAACCGCTGGCGCCCATTTGCGTTTCTTCTGATGTCAAACTGGCTGAATGATTTATATCGCGATACGCCTTATAATTTATCCAATCTGAAGGGCTAGTGGCCTGACTGCCATGTCGCATGCCCCATCTTCCGTCCGGTGCGTGATTCTGCTTTGCCATATAGATGAACCGATACACCAGCTCTGTTCAGAAGTGCAGGAACATCGCCCATATGCTCACCAAGCAGATTATCCATCGTGAAAGTTGCGCGCGCCGCTGTTGAGCCGGGGGTAAGGCCGCATGCAATTCGAACAAGCTGGGTAAACTGGCTTGTTTCGCACCCTTCAATTGTCCAGTGAAACGAGTTATGAGGCCGCGGCGCAATTTCATTAAACAGAATTGTTCCATCCTTAGTGATGAAAGCTTCCATTGCCAGAACACCCTCTAGGCCAACAGCATCAGCGATTTTGATTGCTGCAGCAGAGCCTGCTTCATACAAATCCGGGCTGAGGGACGGTGCGGGGGCAATTGTTTGGGCTAAAATACCATTTTTATGCTGATTTTCTGCGGCAGGAAAACAGCCTGTTTCCCCGTCTTTTGTCCGCCAGACGAGAAATGAGACCTCATGACTGAAAGACACGAAAGCCTCTAGAATGGCTTGGTGAGTACCAAGAGCCTCCCAGACAGTTTTTGCATCGCTCGTACTATCCACAGCTATCTGACCTTTGCCGTCATAGCCAAGCGTTGTCGTTTTTACAATGCCGCGACCGCTCAGCGCGACCAGAGCGTCTGCTAGCTCATCGGCTGAGGTGACAGCCCAAAAATCTGGCACACCAATACCAAGTTCCCGGGCAAGTGTTTTTTCAGCAATCCTGTTTTGGGCAACCCGAAGCGCATCAGCTCCCGGACAGACAAGGGCTGACTGGCCAAGATACGCCATTGTATCGGCAGGTACATTTTCAAATTCTGTTACTACGGCATCAGCTTGCAGAGCAAAGGCATCTAGAGCCGCCTTATCATCATAAGGAGCGGTGATAATAGCATGAGCAACATCTGCTGCCGGGCTTCCCGCAGCGTCAGGAGCAAAAACAACCGAGCGGATACCAAGCTGTGCTGCTGCAATAGCAATCATCCTGCCGAGCTGGCCGGACCCCAATATACCAAGTGTCTGAAGAGTGTCACTCATCGTCATTAACCCTGCAGTTCACTATCTGATGGGCTATCTGCAACAGCCTCAGTTTGGGCAGCGCGCCAAGCGACAAGACGGTTCTGGATAGATTTATCAGACAAGCCAAGAATTTGTGCCGCAAGCAAGCCTGCATTTTTTGCGCCTGCCGCGCCGATTGCCAATGTTCCGACAGGAATGCCGCCTGGCATCTGAACAATCGATAGCAGGGAATCCATCCCTTTCAGCGCTTTTGATTCAACCGGAACACCTAATACAGGCAGTATTGTATGAGCCGCAATCATGCCCGGCAGATGGGCTGCGCCGCCGGCTCCTGCAATAATGACCTCAGCACCGTACGCTAGAGCAGTGCTCGCAAATTTAGCAAGCCTGTCTGGCGTACGGTGTGCTGAAATAATGCGAATATCACAGGCAATTTCAAGATCGTGTAAAATATCAGCAGCTGATTTCATGCACGGCCAGTCGGATTGACTACCCATGCAAATAACGATTTTCTGAAGGGGCTCAGTGGATGAAACAGACATGGTTCCTAACAGCCTTTACGAGTCAAAGTGAGGGACGGGATACATAGCCGCGTCTCTCCCGAAGTGAAAAATATAATATCAGGGTCAAAAGAATGTCCCTGATAGCATAGAATGTCACGCAATAATATCGGGGAGAATCCGGCCACGCAGGCGAATGATTTCATCCTTCAGGCTTAATTTGCGTTTCTTAAGCCGCTGCCGTTGGAGCTGGTCGAAATGTGCGTCACTTGAAAGGCGCTCCAGAACATCATCTAGGTCACGATGCTCACTGAGCAGTTTTTCAAGTTTTTGCTTGAGAGCTACCTTAAGCTTGTCCTCGGCCTCTGCATCATTTGCCGGAGAGCTAGCTTTGCCTTTACCGGAATGTTTGGCACTTATATTCTGTGCTGTTACGTCCTGAGGCTTCTGGATGTCTTCATCATTATTATCAGACATGCGCTTCTAATCATTATTATAGGGGGGCGTTTACTTCATCCTGAAGACTATAACAAAATCTGCTTGCCTTTGACTAGCACCAAGCCTGCAAAACAGCTTTTTCTCCGCTAAAAATAGCCATGGGAGATGCATCACACATCATGTAGGCCGGGTATGTAGATATGAAATAGTCAGCTAGTTATTGATGCATTGCCAACAACATTCTATGGTTAAGGCTCACCACATGACTGCCCTTAATTATATCGACGCGTGATAAAAAAAGGTCAGCACTAAAAGTGAAGCAGGTCATTTAACCTCTTTGGAGGGAGGCACATCCGATGAGTTCACCTTATCAGGCTATACGTGCAGCAGCACATGAGAATCCCAGAGCATTCTGGGAACAGGCTGCGCAGGACGTAAGCTGGATAGAGCCACCAAAGGTAACGCTGGATGACAGCAACCCGCCTTTTTATCGCTGGTTTGTCGGTGGCAAGATAAATGGTTGTTACAACGCGGTTGATAGGCATGTTGATGCGGGTCGTGGCGCGCAAACAGCGATTATCTATGATAGCCCCGTTACCGAAACGATAGCCCATATTAGCTATGCTGAATTGCAGGATAAAATTGCCCATCTAGCCGGCGCTATTGCGGCGCGCGGCATTGGCTATGGTGACCGCGTCATTATTTATATGCCAATGATACCAGAAGCTGTGATTGCGATGCTGGCCTGTGCGCGGATAGGGGCTGTACATTCTGTTGTTTTTGGCGGGTTTGCAGCAGCCGAGCTTGCGAAACGGATTGATGATGCAACTCCGAAAATGATACTAACTGCATCCTGCGGGATAGAGCCGAGCCGCATCATTGCGTATAAACCGCTTATTGATGAAGCGATTGAGACTGCAACACATAAAGTATCAGATGTCATTTTGATGCAGCGGCCACAATGTAATGCAAGCCTGATTGACGGGCGCGATCATGACTGGGACGCCGTAACGGCAGCAGCACGCCCCCATCCATGTGTTCCGGTTAATTCTGAAGATCCCGCTTATATCCTCTATACGTCCGGTACAACAGGTACACCCAAAGGGGTTGTAAGACCAACGGGTGGGCATATTGTTGCGCTAAACTGGTCGATGCCGAATATCTATGATTGTCGCGCAGGTGATGTCTATTGGGCTGCGTCTGATGTGGGCTGGGTTGTGGGCCATTCCTATATTGTATACGCCCCGCTATTTGCCGGCTGTACAACTGTTCTATTCGAAGGCAAGCCAGTTGGTACGCCAGATGCGACTACTTTCTGGCGGGTTATTTCCCAGCATAAGGTGCGCGCAATGTTTACGGCGCCAACAGCCATTCGCGCCATTAAAAAAGAAGACCCCGAAGGCCATCTCATCAAACAATTTGATATGAGCCATTTTGCCTATCAGTTTTTGGCAGGTGAGCGCTGTGATCCCGATACTCTTCATTGGTGTCAGGATAAGCTGGGTGTGCCGGCGATTGACCATTGGTGGCAAACAGAAACAGGCTGGTCGATTGCGGCAAACTGCGCTGGCATTGATCTTTTGCCGATTAAAGCAGGCTCATCAGGGCCTGCTGCGCCAACATGGGATGTTCGTATTCTGGCAGAAGATGGGTCTGAGAAGCCCGTTGGAGAGATTGGGTCTGTTGTCGCAAAATTGCCAATGCCGCCCGGAACTCTGCCGACACTCTGGCAAAATGATACGCGGTTTGTTGAAAGCTATCTTTCAGCCTTTCCCGGATTTTATGAAACAGGGGACGCTGGCTATATTGATGAGGATGGCTATCTGTTCATCATGGCGCGTACCGATGACATCATTAATGTTGCGGGGCACAGACTGTCAACCGGCGGTATGGAAGAAGTGCTTGCCGGTCACCATGATGTAGCTGAATGCGCGGTTATTGGCATTAATGATGCTCTGAAAGGCCAGATACCACTTGGATTTGTGATACTGAAATCAGGAATTGAGCGTGCCGGCGAAGCTATTATTGCTGAAATCGTGCAGCGTGTTCGAGATCAGATAGGGCCAGTTGCTGCCTTTAAGCAGGCCGTGATTGTTCAGCGCCTGCCAAAAACACGGTCGGGTAAAATCCTGCGGCGGACCATGCAGAGTATTGTGAATGGAGATGACTTTACAATTCCGGCAACCATAGATGACCCAGCCATTATTGAAGAAATAGCAGATGCTGTACGTATTGCGGGCATTAAAGACAGCACGTCTTAGGTGCTGTCTTTCAATAATAGGGCGATAGACGCGCTATGGCAGTTCTGAGATATCAGTAACTTGCTCAGCATCCTGCTTTGGCTGACCGCCGGCTTTTTCGATGGCAGCATTCAAATCATTCTGACTGCACAAACCAAGCATCGCTGGGTGCTTTGGCTGGATGTTCGAGATATTCCAGTGCGAGCGCTCGCGAATTTTCATGATGGTGTCTTTTGTTGTCCCAATTAAGCGGCCAATTTGGGCATTTGTTAATTCAGGATGGTGTTTTACCAGCCATGAAATCGCATCAGGCTTATCACCTCTGCGGGCAATCGGAACATAGCGCGGACCTTTTGTCCGAGCTGTCGGCTCTGGCAATGTTGAGCGGGCTGCTTTTAATGAGGCTGTCTCATCAGCTTCACAGCGTTCTAGCTCAGCGCGGGTAAGCTGACCATTTAGAATAGGGTCGAATCCCTGCATGCCGGGGCCAATTTCACCGTCAGCAATTGCCTGAATCTCAAGTTCATGCAAGTTACAGAAATCACCAATTTGCACAAATGTTAGCGCAGAATTATCAATCAGCCATACAGCTGTTGCCCGGGGCATTAAAAGTTGCGTCATCTAGACTACCTCTCATTTACATGCCTGCATTCCCTGCAAGGCTTTTAAAATGACATAGAAACAAAATATCAAAAGGGATCTGCGTTTCGTGTCGCAGACCATCGCTAAACTCTTGGAAAAGGGCGTAGGGCGCGACAGCGAGCACAAAACAAGCTAACCCCAGTTAGACCAGTATATAGTGAAGTTATCTATCTTTGCAAAGTGCGCATTCCGAATTACTGTTAAAAAGACGTCAAAAACCAGATTAGGTCTGCATAACAGAGCCCCATTTACGGGCAGCATGACCAAACCGCACTGAAAAGGGGCAATGCTATGGATGAGTTAGACGATATGAAATCACAGGCCCGCCCGAAAGAGTTTGCCGAATGGAATGTGGAAGATCTTGAAGATTATATTGGCAGGCTGAAAGCAGAAATTCAGAAAGTCGAAGCTGTGATAGCAGATAAAAAATCAGTCTCCTCAGCAGCCGAAGCGCTCTTTAAATCCTGATGAAAGTCAGCTATCAGGTGTCTCCTTGTCAAACCCGGGCAGAGGATGCATCCAATCTGGCACAGACAGGCGAAGGGGTGTGCCCGCGGAATTCAGCGCGCCGGCCCCATCTAGCAGGCCAGCAACAGCATCAAGCCTTACAGAGGCTAGTGCCACACTGCCCGTCTCCTCAGATATAACCGAATGGCAGACGCCAACTAGCTTATCATCACCCTGCTGGTTTTTATAATATATCTCATCGCCAGACGTCAGGTGATGGCTCTCAGATGCCACCGGAAAGAGCCGCCGTTTTACAAGGCCACGATAATGAGTGCGGGCGGTTACTTCCTGGCCGACATAGCACCCTTTTTTAAAATCAACAGCACTCAAATGCTGCAGACCAGCTTCTAGCATCAAGGCACGGTTTGGCGTTAGGTCAGTTGAGCCTTGCGGTATGCCAAGCTCAATCCGCTGTTTCTGCCAGTCCTTATCATCAGGGAGTGCCGCGCTGGCGCTCCCCATAAGCAGGCGGCCAAGGGCAGGATGACGTTCATCATCAAATGGCTGCCATGATTCGTCTGGTGCGTCAGCCCCGTTCCAGATGCGGGCAAAACAGGATGTTGTATCTTGTGTTATGCTGAGCTTTCGGCGCAGTCGATAGAGCATCAGCTTTTTGGCGAGCGGGCCTATCTGGTCTGTTTCGCTTACTAAACCAAACTGGTCTGGCCCCAAGCAGAGGACGAGCATGTCAAACAGGATACGCCCTTGCGGTGAAAGCAGGCAGGCGGCCCGCGCGAGCCCGCGCGGTAATGTTTCAATCTGGGCGGTTAGAATATCATTTAGAAATTCTCCGGCGCCCTCACCTGAAATTGTTACCATATGAAGGGATGGGTGCCCGCAAAGGCTGTCACTCTTATCACTCATAAATAATGGTTCCTGTGAAAGGGGCGATATAGAAATGCCGTTTACCTGCCCATAGGCAACGGGTTTCATCGGGAATTAGCGTCGTAAAATATTCAGATGTCTTTGTATGAAAACGCTGGGTGCAGAGTAAATACCGAATATCAATCCAGTCCTGACCATAGGATATCTTGCCAAGCGAGCGTGTGCTAGCTGAAATTTCAGGACTGTTGCGCGCAAAACACTGACCTTTTTTGCCGCCTTTGCAATCAGACTCTTCTGAGCCAAGCATTCGCAGGTAAGTTGCCGTACCGTCAGAAAATCTAAACCCTTCATCATCAAAAGTCTGACAATCATCATCAGGCGGTGTCTGGCTTTGGGTGAATTCACAGGTAAACCATACACCCTCTAATGTTGTTGAGAGGTCGTCGGCAGCACGTGCCATGCTTGAGCCAACTAGCAACAGGAAAACATAACAAAAGGCTCTTAGTTTTTGCATTATGACGGCTTTCTAAAATAGGTCAGCCCAAAAAGATTAAACCAGATAAGAGGCATCGCAAGACTAAAAATACAACAGCCAATCATAAGCATCATCAGATCTGAGAGGCTGGCCCCTCTATCGATCATAATCCCCATCAGAGCAGGAGACAGCGCGCTGGAAAAAACATTCAATGGTGTCGCCAAGGCTTTGATTTCACCAAGCCAGCCTGTTCCATAGCGTTCAGCCAGTAAAGCAGAGACTGTTGTTGGCACCATCCCGCCAGCCATTCCGAACAGAATAAAGAATATCGCAATCGCGACCACAGACTCCCCCTGCCATAAAAACATAAAGGCAAGCAGCATAGGTATTTGTGTAATGGCAGCTATCCGGTGGGCTGTATATCTATCAATCAGAATGCCTGCCAGAAACGCACCACCAACAGCCGCAAGCGCATACCAGATATAATTAGATGACCAGATTAACAGCGGTATCTGTTTTAGCTCGGCAATATGGATTTGGTGAAAAAATAAGCCAGTAATCGTAAAGCCAGGGACCATCATAAGCCAGATGATGACACACCAGAAGGCGGTGTCGCCGGCGACATCACGCCGCCGGTAGGAGATATTATTCAGCACTATCTCATCGGTGTTATGAGCTGTCCTGCCCGGGCCGTCTTGTTGCGCTGTCCGGGCCGTCAAGCGCAGTATAAATGGCGCAAAGGTAATAAAGGCAAATAGCGGAACGAGCATCCAGATAATCCGCCAGTCCAGAACAGACAGGGCAATGATCACAAATATCGGGAAAAAGGCTTCTCCAATATTCATCCCAAATCCGGAGATAGCCAGCGCCCGGCCGCGCGTTGCAATATAGCGCCGGCTTACAGCAGTTGAATAGACATGATACATCATGCCTTGCCCGGATAGTCGCAGAAAATAAATCCCGATAGTGAGCGTTAGCACTGAGCCTACCGTCGAGAAGTGCATAGCAGCAAGACAGACGCCGCCAAGCGTCATGAATGAAAGGCGCGGGACAGAAATCGTATCAGCAAGCTTGCCAAGCCAGAATAATGTAATCGCGCTAGCGGTTGTGGCAATGGCATAATAACTGCCAAAATCCCCATGGCTAAGAGATAGATCTTGCCGTATTTCGGCACTAAAGAGCGAGATAAAAAAGGTCTGACCAAAGCCCGACCAGAAGCTCATCAACATACCATAAAGTAAAAACCGCCATTCAGTGGACAGCAGAATGCCGAGAGAGATAGAGCGCGCCGCTGGCGATGGTAATGGCATAGGCGAGCATCCAAAACGAAAATTCACAAAGGGCGAAAAGGCACAGGTAAAAAAGACATAGGTAAAAAAGGGCGGTGTTTTTCGCAAACGCTAGGCGAGATAGACGCCTTTGTCTAGTATCGCAGAAGCGCTGTTAATCGCTTATAAAAGCATGTCAGAAAAACAGAGATTAGTTTTTATTTACTTCATCCCTCCCATCAGACAGGATACTGCCATTAATGGGAGATGGAATGCGGGTAGATTATATTATTATCGGGGCTGGATCGGCAGGCTGTGTTCTGGC
>Ga0115562_1001183_pt1 | contig 19318 bp, 10 predicted proteins | sample COGITO_mtgs_1105_6_FD_87200 | JGI IMG/M metagenome (GOLD analysis project Ga0115562, IMG submission 87200) | Pelagic marine microbial communities from North Sea - COGITO_mtgs_110516 | ecosystem: Environmental > Aquatic > Marine > Epipelagic | place: Germany:Helgoland, sampling site Kabeltonne...
AGAATCCAAAGGCTATATTGCCAGACTGCCCGATCCAAAAGACAAAAGAAGCACACCTATTGTGCTCACTTCAAAAGGATCTGCCCTCGTAAAAACAACCAATGTATCTCTTCACGAAAGAATATCAAAAAATCTAGAAGCCACTTCAGATCAAGAATATCAAAATATCTTGGGCTCTTTTGAGACCATCATTAACTTTCTCAATATTGAAGATTTAGATGCTGCACCAATTATCACTGGTCCTGCAGATATTTCAGAATAGCCAAGGGGCCCTTCAGTAGACCTATTACCGCTGAACTTGTTGGGCCAAAAACCAAAGTCCTATTTCTTAAAATTTTATTAAAGCCCCTGAGACCAGTCTTAGCAAGGGTTCACAAGACTATATAGTTTCTACAGAAAATAATATAGTGCTATAATGTTTTCTATGGAAACTAAAATGAGTACTTTTGTGCAAAATTTAATTTTCATGAACAACAAAAACAAACATCTACTGCTTTTAATGCTAACTATTTTTATGAGTATTTCCGGATATTCACAAGACATAATCAGCGGAGTAGTAAGCGACAAAGACGGAATTCCAATGATTGGTGCAACGGTATTGATCCAAGGCACAAACCGTGGAACAACGACAGATTTTGACGGTAAATTTTCAATAGAAACTACTGAGGCAGTTTCTTTAAAAATCACTTATGTTGGGTTTAAAGCAACTTATATAAAAGCAGTCCCTGGAGCGGTGCTTCAAATTACGCTAGAGGCATCTAATGCCTTAGATGAAGTAGTACTTACAGCGCTTGGCATAAAGAGAGAAGAAAAAGCTTTGGGGTATTCAGTACAAGGAATTACCGCTAGCGAAATTAGCCAAGTAAAAGCCACCAATGTAGTGAATGCCTTGGCTGGAAAAGTAGCTGGAGTAAGCATTACGGGATCTTCAGCTGGTCCGTCTGCCTCTTCTAATATTACCATAAGGGGTGCTTCTTCTTTAATGGGAAACAACCAACCATTATTTATTGTGAACGGCATGCCTATTACCAATGACCTCTATACTTTTGACGACGGTCTAAACGGCTCTACTAGTATTGACTTTGGAAACGCTGCGCAAGTAGTGAACTCAGACGACATTGAAAATATTTCTATTCTTAAAGGACCTGCAGCCTCTGCCCTATACGGGTCTAGAGCAGCCTCTGGAGTAATCCTTATCCAGACAAAAACCGGAAAGAACAATGGAGATCCATTCAGCGTTGAACTCAATAGCTCTGTATTATTTTCTAGCCCATTAAAGTTACCTAACTACCAGAACGAATACGGTGCTGGTGGAGGGGGTAAATATTCTTACCTCAACGGGTCTACCTATATAGGCGCCAATGAAAACTACGACGCCTATGGTGAAAACTGGGGGCCTAGAATGAATGGACAACTCATTAAACAGTTTAATTCTGACGGAGAAGCGGTGCCATTTACACCAGCGCCAAACAACATTAGAGACTTTTACGAAACGGCGCTTACCCATATTACCAATGTTGCTGTAAACACCAGTTCACAGGACGCTAACAGTAGGTTTTCTTATACCCATTTAGGGAATGACGGCCTCATTCCTAATACAGGTTTAGAAAGAAATACTTTTCAAACCAGTATTAATAGGTCTTTGTTTGACAACAAATTAAATATTGGCTTTAACAATATGTTTGTGAGGTCTACCTCAGACAACATACCAAATTCTGGTTACGATGAATCTTCCTCTGTAATGTACGGATGGCTATGGCTGCCGAGACAAGTAGCTATTAATGACCTAAGAGATTACTGGCAGCCAGGACAAGAAGGGGTAGAACAGCGTTATGCAGAAAACCTCTGGGTCAATAATCCTTGGTTTATTGCCTATGAAAATACCAATGCTTTTCAAAGCAATAGAAACATTTCTAACATTAACCTGGACTATCAAATTAACGACTACGCTAACTTGCGTTTCCGTTATGGAGTAGATTATGTAGACGAGCAAAGACAATACAAAAGGGCCCCTTCTACAAAAGGAGTGCTCAATGGAAGTTATAGGGAAGATGAGATTAGTTTTAGAGAGAGCAACGCAGAATGGCTGTTGTCTTTAAATCCCACACCCAACGAATCTAATCTGATAGATGTAGATTTAAAAGTAGGTGGAAACCTCATGTCACAACAAGCAAATTTTTCTGTGGCCAACAACCCAGAGCTACAAAACTTTGGTACAGATCCATCTGTTTATACCTTATCTAATGCCAGATCTGGTGTACTTGTGGAATCTCAAAAAACCAACGCCAAGCTAAATTCTGTTTTTGGTTTGTTGAGTCTGGATTACGACAACAAGGTATATATAGATCTTACCTACAGAAACGACTGGGCTAGTACTCTAGTTAACCCACTCACTGGGAAAGCCAACTCTTCATTTAGTTATGGTTACCCCTCTGCCTCTACTTCTGTATTGGTTTCTGATATATTTAATATGCCAGAAAGTATTCAGTTTTTAAAATTAAGGGCTTCTTACGCAGAAGTGGGTAATGGTGCGCCAGCTTATTCTTTTGGAAACAGCTATACACCACAAGCCCCTTTTGGAAACCAACCGGTTTTCACCACAAATAGCAGTATATCCGATCCAGATTTAAAAAACGAATCTACAAAAGCCAAAGAAATTGGGCTAGATCTTAGAATGTTTGACGGTTTAATAAACTTAGACATGGCGGTCTATAAAATGAATAGTTACGATCAGATCATTCAATTGCCTGTTGCCAAAACAAGCGGATACGATTACACCCTGACCAATGGAGGGGAAATTAGCAATGCTGGTATTGAAATTGCACTTGGAATTGAAGCCATTAGAAGTGAAGACTTTAATTGGAGCTCCCAAATTAACTTTAGTAAAAACAGGGCCATAGTAGAAACCTTACCAGAAGTCATTCAAGGAGGAAGGTATTCAATTATAGCAGATGTTTTCCCTGGAGATGAGGGCGGTTCTGACTTAGAATATGTAGCAGAAGAAGGCCAATTATTAGGCCAATTATACGGTCTTGGATTTCAGAGAGGTCCAGATGGACAGATTATTCATGAAAACGGATTGCCTTTACATACCACGGAAAAGGTATCGGCTGGTTCCTACCAGCCAGATTTTAGACTGGGGGTTTACAACAACTTTCAATATAAAAATTTGAGCTTGGGTATTTTATTTGACGGTCAAGTGGGTGGTCAAATTTACTCTAGATCTCATGCTTTATACGCTACTGCTGGAACTATCGTCAATGACGACGACCCTAACTTAGCCCTTTCTACCCTAGAGGGTAGAACCACATATAGCGTAGATTATGACAACTCCGGAAATCCGGTATACACCTTAGAACAAGAAGGCAGTGTTGTTGGTCCTGGTGTTATGTACGACGCGAGTGGTAACCTTGTACCTAATACAGTAGCTGTTCCAGCTGGTGGTGCTGGGTATACGGGGTATTTCTACAACTACTACGGAAATGGATTCAACCGAGATAATATTGAGGCGGCTACCTATGACGCAACCTACTTTAAATTACGTGAACTGAGTATTTCTTATGACGTGCCTGAAAAAGTATTCAAAAGCCTTGGTTTAAAGCAGGCTAGAATTTCTATTATTGGAAGGAACTTATTGCTCTTTTCAAAAGTACCTTCTATTGATCCAGAGACCTTCTCTATCAGAAATGGTGTCTTTGTCAATGGGTTTGAGAGTACCTCAATTCCAAGCCAAAGAAGTATTGGTGTAAACGTAAATTTAAAATTTTAAGAAGATGTTGATAAAGAAAATATACAAACCATTATTATTGTTATCCCTTGTTTTTCAGGGATGTAACGACTTTGAAGACCTAAACACAAATCCCAATGAGCCTACCGCAGTTTCTAGTGGAGTTTTGTTTTCTTCTGCCATAAGAAATAGTGCACAAACACAGTCCAATGAATCCTTTTTATTAGGGAACAATATTGCCCAATTGTCTGCCAAAACCATTAGAGCAGAAGTAGATTTTTACGGCTGGAATGCTTTCCCAACAGTATGGGAAGGGTTCTACGAAAGTTTAACAGATGTACAACAAGTGATTGACATTTCTGTTGAAACGGGAGATACGGCAACACAAGCTGCGGCAGTAATTTACAAATCATGGATTTATTCTGTACTCACAAATGCCTACGGCGATATTCCTTATTCAGAGGCCATGAAAGGCTTAGAAGCCAATTTCACACCTGCTTATGACAGTCAAGAAGCCATTTATGCAGACTTATTAAACAGCCTCCAACAAGCTGTTGGCATGTTGTCTAACGGTGGTAACGTACAAGGAGATTTGCTCTTCGAGGGCGATACCCAAAAATGGGTGCAATTCGCCAATAGTTTACAACTAAGATTACTCATGTACCAAAGCAACAAACAAGATGTGTCTGCGGCTTTTGCTAGTATTGTAAACAGCGGAAACATCATAAATAGTAACGAGAACCAAGCTGCGGTTACTTTTTTAAGCTCTTTTCCAAACCAATTCCCAACCATCCCCTTAAAACAAGGAGATTTTGACGCGGTAGCTATTTCTAAAGCTGCTGTAACAGTATTGGAAGGTTTAAAAGACCCGAGAATTTCAAGATACGCTAGACCAGACAACCAAGATTTCAATGCCCCTGTATTTACAGGAGTAGAAAATGGGGTGGGTGGTCAGACAGGATCTAGACTTGGTTTGGCATACTTTAACTATCCGGGACAAGTGACTGCAGACCAGATGGGCATTCAATACGCAGAGGGTCTCTTAATGACTTACGCAGAGGTGTGTTTTCTAGTAGCAGAAGGGATTGCCAAAGGATGGGTTTCTGGAGATATAGCCACAGAATACAAGAAAGGAATTAAAGCTTCTCACGACTATTACCAAGTTAATTATACGCCTTTTGGATGGAATTCTTTTGAAGATTACTACGAAAATTCAGGAGCGGCGTTCGTTGAAACAGAAGATATTTGGAAACAAAAGTGGCTTTCGCTTTATTTTTCGGGATTAGAACCTTATTTTGAGCTCAGAAGGTGGTACAACGAAGTGAACGGATGGGATGGATTGTCATTTGTCAGCGCACCCATTGGCACCAACCTCAACAATTACGAACTTCCTAACCGTTTTTTATACCCTGGTCAAGAGCAGAGTTTAAACAACGCTAATTACCAAGAAGCCTCTTCTAGATATGCAGGCGGAAATACGATTAATGGTAAAATGTGGATTTTACAATAGGGTCGTCTATAAAATAGACGTGGACTTTACAATGGACTATGAAAAAATATTTTGATGTTTACCCAAGGGTTTTTTACCCCGCTTTAATACTTATTTTAAGTTTTGTTTTAGTAGCCATATTAGGAGGGGATCCTGTAAAAAATTTCTTTACAGAAGTCACCCACACCGTAACTACTTATGGAGGTTGGCTATTTATCCTAGGGGTAAACATCTTTATTGTTGTCTGTCTTTGGGCTGCCTTTGGGAAATTTGGGAAAAAACGCCTAGGAGGTAAAGGCGCCGTTCCAGAATTCACTATGTTTTCCTGGTTTTCCATGTTATTTTCTGCAGGAATGGGTATTGGTCTTTTGTATTTTGCGGTCTCCGAACCCATCACGCATTTTATAAATCCGCCATTAGACACCCCTCAGCTTAAAGACCAGGCCATACAAGCGCTTAACTTTACCTACCTGCATTGGGGCTTGCACGCCTGGGCCATTTATTGCCTAGTTGGATTATCCTTGGCTTATTTTTCATTTAATAAAAACTTACCCTTTTCGCTTCGCTCTATCTTTTTCCCAGTATTGGGTAGAAAGATTTTTGGTTGGCGGGGAGATATTATAGACATTATTGCGGTGGTGGCAACCTTATTTGGACTAGCCACTTCTTTGGGATTTGGGGCAAGACAAATTGCGTCTGGCGGAAATTTCCTTTTTGGTACAGACCCGGGCATGTCTTCTCAAATTACTATTATTATAGTCATTACACTTATTGCGACCATCTCTGTGGTCACAGGGCTAAAAAAAGGGGTGAAATTACTCAGTAGGCTAAATCTAATTGTCGCTGTTATATTTTTAGTGTTTGTTTTTTTATTGACAGATCCAGTAGGGATATTAAACATTTTTGTAGAGAGCACTGGGATGTATTTCCAACGCTTTATAGAACTAGGTAGTTGGTCTTCTTCCTTCACGGACAATACATGGCAAGGGGATTGGACTATATTTTATTGGGCCTGGTGGATAGCCTGGTCTCCTTTTGTGGGTATGTTCATTGCTAGAGTATCTAGGGGAAGAACGGTCAGAGAATTTGTGTTAGGGGTATTGTTTGTTCCTACACTCATTACTTTTATATGGATGTCTACCTTTGGTGGCGCCGCCCTACTCCTTGAAATAGAGCAACCTGGATTATTATCCGGTCCAATTATGGCAGACTCTTCTACCTCATTATTTGTATTTCTAAAACAATTTCCATTGACTGCTGTCACTAGTTTTATAGGGATCTTTATGGTCTCTGTATTCTTTGTAACCTCATCAGACAGTGGTTCTCTTGTAATAGACAGCATTACTTCCGGCGGAAAACTAAACGCGCCAGTAGGACAACGAATTCTATGGGCCTTTATGGAAGGTGCCGTAGCCATTGCACTTCTTGTAGGAGGTGGTTTAAAAACCATGCAAGCCGCTTCTATCTCCACAGGAATCTTATTCTTGATAGTGCTATTTATTATGTGCTGGTCTTTAGTTAAATCTCTAGGACGTGGGCACAAAAAAAGATTGAAGAAATTTAAGCAAAAGCACCCCAATGCTTGGGTAGAGTCTGACGCTTAATAGGTTACCCATAGGGGTATTTAAAAATATAGATGCGCAAAAATATCTACTTTTTCTCTTGGAAAAGAAACAAAAAGAGTTGTATCTTTGCCATCCACATCGCGGGATAGAGCAGTAGGTAGCTCGTCGGGCTCATAACCCGAAGGTCACAGGTTCGAGTCCTGTTCCCGCTACAACGACCCTTGTTAATCACCTGATTTTCAAGGGTTTTTTGTTTAAATAACCTTTTTATGGCATCATATTGGCATCAAATGTGATAATAAGCCCTTTTCAGGAACAAATATTTAAAATTCCAAAAAGTTTCAGAACATCACTTGATTTTGGCAGAGGGGGTGGGTTTAATAGAAACGGTTTTCTTTTTTTAGGTTGGTCGTGATATTTATATATAACCTAAAACCTATACCTAAGCATTATTTAACTCGTATTGGCTCTGAGCACTGTGATATTTGTTCTTTATCCTATCTTACAGATTTAATTTCTTGTATCATTTCAGTGCCTGTTTTTATCAATAATTAAATCTTCTATTTTTTTAAAATCCTTTGAATTTGTTACGTGTTTAGCATCTTCAATCAAAACAACTTCTTCTATAGAAGAAAATATTCGTTTGGCTCTTTTAATCATTTTTTTTCCGGGAAACATGATATCCTTTTCACAGGCAAAAATGGTAATCGGTGTTTTTATTCTATTTGCATCATTTTTAGATAGTATTGGTAAAGGAGAAAAATCCATATTGCAGTGTTGAAACGTAGAAGACATAAACTCTAATGCAAAATCATCGTATTCAGAAAAAAGTACGTTCATTACCTTTTTAATGTGCTTTTGATTGTTAGTTTTTATAAATTTTTTTAATGGTAGGAACATTTTAAACAAACCTACAAGAGGATTACCATTAACAATATAGACTGGTGCAATTAAGAATACCTGTTTTATAGTCGTTTCATTAAACACTAGTGCTTTCAAACTGATCAAACCACCAAAAGAAAAACCTACAAGGGTCACGTCTTTCAGCCTTAGTTTTATGATTACTTCAATAAGCCATTTTCCATAATCTAAAGATTTCATGTCTAATCGATTCTCTGCACTTTTATTGGGCTGCGCTAAGACATCAACTGCAAAGACACAATATTTTAAAGCTAGATTAGGTAAAGAATCTAAAATTTGTGGTGCACAACCTCCTGTGCCGTGAATCAGTAGTAATGGAGGGTTTTTAGTGTCGCCAGTAATGATAACATTAGTGACTCCAAACTTTGTTTCTATCAATTTTTCTGAATATTCAATATTCAGCTCATTTAACTTTTGATTGTAAAGGGATAAGATTTTTTCTTTTCCTTCTTTTGATTTGAAAAACATGTACTGTTCGTTTTTTGATTGATGGTTTATTTTGTAATCTCAGTTGTTACATTAAGATTTTTTTGAGTATTCTAACGCGGCACCAATGGCAATTCTTGACCAAAAGAAGTCATACTAATTGCAATTAAAAATGATAATAGGACTGACTTTTTCATAGCTTATTTTTCAAAATTGCAACTAAATTCACTCAAGCGAGAATATCCCAACCTGCAAAACCAATAACGGTATAAAATAAGTTGCTTAAGACATGGATTAGAATGGCCATTTTTAAAGACCCTGTTCTTACATATATCCAACCCCAAGTAATGCTAAAGAGAAAATACATTGGCCATAAAATCATGGGGCTATGGCCAGCAGCAAAAATAACAGAGGTAATTAAGATTGCGGCCCAAGAAGGTATACGCTTTGCTAATGACGATTGCAAATACCCCCTAAAAACAACCTCCTCCATTATAGGGCCCACAATGAGTGCCAATAGTAGAAAGCCACTCATTTCGAGTACTCCTCCGTTGGCCTGAATAAAACTAAACATTTTAGAACCACCGCCTATAATTCCTGCTTGGTCAAAGCTTGGCAAAATAACCGACCTATATATCCAGGCTAAAAAATGTGTCGATACCAATGCCGCTATCACTAATAATACTCCTTTGTTATTCTTGATCTTACTAGCTTGTAATCCTATCTGTGGATAAAATGATTTGCCAGACCTATTTAGGTCCCACCAGAATAGAAACAAGATGATAATACCACTTAACAAGGCAGAAGATACTCCAATCACCTCTATAGAAACAGTCTTTGACGGTACAAAGAACTTAAAACTATAAGAGGTTATAATTCCTGCTAAAAGCTGACATGCATACATGACTACAATGGCAAGAATGCCTCTTTTTAGTGTTAATTGCGATTTGATGTCTTTGGTCATGTTGATTCATTTAAAAAGTTGGGGGTAACCATATGTTTTAATTGTTTGGTTTTGAATAGTGTTTTAACTCCTCTTTGTACAAAAAATCGTCTTGAGTTTGTGTCATTTTAATAAAGTTTTTTAGTTCTGGAGCATACCACCAAACTTCATCGGTTTGTGCGTTATATCCTCTAGAATTCGAAACGGTTCCCTTGTATTCTATGGTAAACGCCATAAAGGTTCCTGCTGCTACTGTTTCTTCCTTAAACGACAAAACCTCGACATCTTGACTTTGCTTTCCTGTGGTACCATCTTGACTGGTCCAATTTTTTTCATATTTCCACTTTTTACCCACTTCCAGAGGCCAGTCATACTTAGGCGTTTCACTTTCTTCTGGTTTTACAATGTCTATTATTGAAATCGTATCATTACCTATTATCATCCCCAAAACACCATCTGCAATAACTACTTCTCTTGTATCTTCTCCCTCTGAACGTACCTCGCCTTCGGTTGTAGCTCCCTTATACTTCCAAACCCATTTTTCTCCAACGGAGTAATCTGATAACGTTGGCTGCTTAGCGATTTGTAGGGTGTCATTTATACAGGAATAAAGTCCCCCAGTTATAAAGACAATTAGAATTATAGGTAGCTGATATTTACTTTTAAAATGCCTCATAGCAATATTTTGTTCATTAAAATTATACTCATTTATGAAGCAAAGAAATGGTAAGTTTTTCAATGTAGAAAGGGAAAGTACAGGAACGCAGATATACGTAAATAAGCGTAAAAAGAGTTTACAAACTATTCCAATTTTTGAACTTAACTGATTGCCTACTAGACACTTCTACTTTTTTACCAGTAGTTAATATAATTTGTAATTTATTATTGAAGTATGGGTGAATCTCTTTAATGTAATGTATGTTAATCATTTGACTTCGATTAACGCGAAAAAAGACTTTAGGGTCCAATTTTTCTGCTAATAAATTTAAAGAACGCTTAATCATGGCTTTGTCTGAACCAAAATGCAGACGTGCATAATTTTCTAAAGATTCTATAAAATGAATGTCTGTTAGCGGAATAAAATGACATTTCTCTCCGTCTTTTATAAATATCTTTTGATGCATGGGTAAGGTTGTAGGCTCTAATTTTACCCTGTTAGAAAGCTCTTCCTTTACCTTTTGAATAGTTTTAGAAAAACGCTCATCTCGTAAAGGTTTTACTAAATAATCTAAAGCATTCATCTCGAAAGCCTTTACGGCATATTGATCGTATGCCGTTGTAAAAACAACGTCTGGTACATTCGTTAATTCTTCCAATAAATCAAAACCAGATTTACCTGGCATATGAATATCTAAAAACAATAGATCGGGTTGTAGTTCTTCAATTAAAGATATGGCCTCATCTACATGACTTGCTTCACCTATAATTTCAAACTCTTGATGTTTTTCTAATGCGCGTTTTACTTCTTCTCTCGCTAAACGTTCATCATCAATGATTATAGTTTTATATTTTTTCATCGTCTATATTCATTGGAATTATTATTTCTGCAACTACACAGTCATTCTCATTTTGAGTTAAAATAAAACTTGCCTTACCCTTATATTGAATTTCCAGGCGTTTATTTAAGTTTTCCAGACCTAACCCAACACGTTCGTTTTTATGAATTACACCAGGATTCTCAATGTTAATATGAATGTAGTTATCCCTCTTTTTTATTTTCAAGAAAACAACGCCACCATCCACTCTTAAATCGATTCCATGTTTGATTGCATTTTCTACTAATAACTGAATACTTAACGCAGGAATCTTGTAATTAAGTGCTTCCTGATCAATATCGGTTTTAATTTGAAGCCGATCTTCAAAACGCATTTTTTCTAATTCAATGTAATCATAGACTAAAGAAAGTTCATTTTCAATAGGAATTAAATCTTTGTCTTTTTCATATAAAGAAGAACGCAACAAATCTGATAATAAATCAATAGCTCTTCTTGCGCCTTTAGGGTTTTCTATTACTAATGATTTAATAGAATTTAAGGAGTTAAACAAGAAATGTGGGTTTAATTGCGCTGCCAAATTATCTAACTGCGCTTGTTTTGCAATTAGAGAAAGTTGTGCATTAGTTTTGGAAGTTTGTACCTCCCTTTGATAAAAATGATATAAATGATATGCAAGTAGCCAAATGGTCATATGCCTCAAGCCAGTAATTAAAACAGGATTCCATATAAAAATAGGATTCCAAACAAAAAGCTTGCTAATAGTATCATTTTGCCTATCTACTAAAGAAATGTAGGCAGACGTTTTAAGATTCATGAACAACATAAATGCCAAGGAAAGAACAAACAATGCAGGAATTACTTTCCAAATCAAATTTTTCATACCTAGTTCATTCCACTTTCGCCGTACTGCCATAGTCCTATACGCATGTGTTATTGCTATGCATATAAAAATGTCTAAGAAGTAGTTGATAATGGCATGAGAGATTTTAAAATCATCTCTTAACAAGGCGATATAAAACCAAAAAAGGGAAACTAGCCCCCAACCGATTAACTGGCACTTCCAGTAAAGGGATGTTCTAGTAGTATTAGTATTTATTTTTTTGTTGCTACCCATGTTTAGACAAAGACACAAAATACTTTTTAAAGTGAAAAGTAAAAGTACAGGAACGTGAAATATAAAGCTTAAGTGTTATTTATAAAAACGATACTACATACCCCACGTTATTATTGGCCTAATTAACTTCTTCAAATAGATCAACTATTACATACTGTAACGAATCTGGTGTAATCGCTCTAAAATAGCCCAACAAGTCCAAACTGATAGCCTGATTTTAATCCATTTTTATAAGATTCTGTTGATGTTGGATTCCCCATTTGATATAAAAGCGCTTTATCAATAAAAGACTTCCCATTAACAGTGCCGTCACTCATTAAGAATTTTGTGAATAGCGCCATATCTTTTGCAGTTGTGGAAAATTGGCCAGATGGACAGAGTAGTTCATTTACACAAGTCTTCTCATTTAGGGTAGAGTAAAAGTTAAGTTTAGTTTGAGTTATTATAAAGGGTGAAATGTCACTTTTCATCCTTTATATATACCCTGAAAACCAACACACTTCCCCGCAACCTGGCACAACAACATTCTAAATAAAACAATTAGAAATTCTTTGTTCAATGCCTCTTTTCCGCATTATGGATTAGGCAATCTCTAAAAGGGCATTACACTCTCAATCTATTAATATTATTAGTTGTTATTAGAACAAGGGCTAAAACAGTGGTAATAAGAATAGGTATTATTTCTCCCTCTTGAAGTACTTGCACTAAGGGGCTTATTACAAGAAGGGCATATGATAAAACCTCTGAGTGGAAACTTAGGATTTACTTTTTTGTGATTGGTTCCTTTTTGTTTCTTTTCCAAGAGAAAAAGGAGATATTTTTGCGCATCTAAATTTTTAAATACCCCTATGGGTAACCTATTAAGCGTCAGACTCTACCCAAGCATTGGGGTGCTTTTTTTTGAATTTTTTCAATCTTTTTCTATGTCCGCGTCCGAGTGATTTAATCAAAGACCAGCACATAATAAAGAGCACTATAAGAAATAGGATTCCTGTAGAGATAGAAGCGGCCTGCATGGTTTTTAAACCACCTCCAACAAGAAGTGCAATAGCTACAGCACCTTCCATAAAGGCCCATAAAATTCGTTGTCCTACTGGTGCGTTCAGTTTTCCGCCGGAAGTAATGCTGTCTATCACAAGAGAACCACTGTCCGATGAGGTTACAAAGAATACAGATACCATAAAGATTCCAATAAAACTGGTGACAGCAGGTAGTGGGAATTGTTTTAAAAACACAAATAATGAGGTGGAAGAGTCTTCCATAATAGGACCGGATAACAATCCTGGTTGATCAATTTCAAGGAGTAAGGCAGAACCACCAAAGGTAGACATCCATATAAAAGTAATGAGTGTAGGGACAAACAATACCCCTAACACAAATTCTCTGACCGTTCTTCCCCGAGATACTCTAGCAATGAACATACCCACAAAAGGAGACCAGGCTATCCACCAGGCCCAATAAAATATGGTCCAATCTCCTTGCCATGTGTTGTCCGTGAAGGAAGAAGACCAGCTACCTAGTTCTATAAAGCGTTGGAAATACATCCCTGTACTTTCTACAAAGATGTTTAATACCCCTACTGGATCTGTCAGTAAAAAAACAAATACTAAAAATATAACAGCTACAATTAGATTTAGCCTACTGAGTAATTTCACCCCTTTTTTAAGGCCGGTGACTACTGATAGCGTAGCAATTAGGGTAATGATCACAATAATAATTATCTGAGAGCCAACGCCTGCGTCAAAGCCAAATAGGAAATTCCCTCCCGTGGCTATCTGTCTTGCGCCAAACCCTAAGGAAGTGGCCAACCCAAAAAGAGTGGCTACCACGGCAATAACGTCTATAATATCTCCCCTCCAGCCAAAAATCTTTCTTCCCAATACTGGGAAAAAGATAGAGCGAAGTGAGAAGGGTAAGTTTTTATTAAATGAAAAATAAGCCAAGGATAATCCAACCAGGCAGTAAATGGCCCAGGCGTGTAATCCCCAATGTAGGTAGGTAAAGTTAAGCGCTTGAATGGCTTGGTCTTTAACCTGAGGAGTGTCTAGCGGAGGATTTATAAAATGCGTGATGGGTTCAGAAACTGCAAAGTACAAAAGTCCAATACCCATTCCTGCAGAAAAGAGCATGGAAAACCAGGAAAACATACTGAATTCTGGAACTGCTCCTTTACCGCCCAATCGCTTTTTTCCAAATTTTCCAAAAGCCGCCCACAGGCAGACTACAATAAAGATGTTTACCCCTAGGATAAATAGCCACCCACCATAAGAAGTTACAGTATGGGTCACTTCTGTAAAGAAATTCTTCACAGGGTCTCCCCCAAGGATAGCCACTAAAACAAAACTTAAAATAAGTATTAATGAGGGATAAAAAACCCTTGGGTAAACATCAAAATATTTTTTCATACGCTATTGTAAAATCAGGTCTAGATAATAGACAAGCCTATTGTAAAATCCACATTTTACCATTAATCGTATTCCCTCCGGCATACCTAGAAGACGCTTCTTGGTAATTAGCATTGTTTAAACTCTGCTCTTGGCCAGGGTATAAAAAACGACTAGGCAATTCGTAATTGTTAAGGTTGGTGCCAATGGGTGCACTCACGAAGGACAATCCATCCCATCCGTTCACTTCATTGTACCATCTTCTGAGCTCAAAATAAGGCTCTAATCCCGAAAAATAAAGCGAAAGCCACTTTTGTTTCCAAATATCTTCTGTTTCAGCAAAAGCTACACCAGAATTGTCATAGTAATCATCAAAAGAATTCCATCCATAAGGGGCGTAATTAACCTGATAATAGTCGTGAGAAGCCTGAATTCCTTTCTTGTATTCTGTGGCTATATCTCCAGTAACCCATCCTTTCGCAATTCCTTCTGCTACAAGAAAACATACCTCTGCATAAGTCATGATTAATCCTTCTGCATAGTTTATTCCCATTTGGTCTGCAGTAATTTGTCCCGGATAATTAAAGTAAGCTAATCCAAGTCTAGACCCAGTCTGACCCCCTACACCGTTTTCTACTCCTGTAAATACTGGCGCGTCAAAATCTTCGTTGTCAGGTCTGGCATATCTAGAAAGTCTAGGGTCCTTTAAATCTTCCATCACCGTAACTGCCGCCTTAGAGATCGCTACTGCGTCAAAGTCTCCTTGCTTTAAAGGAATGGTTGGAAATTGGTTGGGAAAAGAATTTAAGAAAGTAACCGCTGCCTGATTGTCGTTACTGTTTATAATATTTCCGCTGTTGACAATACTGGCAAAAGCTGCAGAAACATCTTGTTTCCCACTTTGGTACATGAGCAATCTCAATCTTAAACTATTGGCAAAACGCACCCATTTTTGAGTATCTCCGTCATATAATAAATCTCCAGTAACGCTTCCTCCGTTAGACAACATGCCAACAGCTTGTTCTAGGCTGCTTAATAAGTCTGCGTAAATAACTTCTTGACTGTCATAAGCTGGAGTAAAGTTAGCCTCTAAACCTTTCATGGCTTCTGAATAAGGGATATCGCCGTAGGCATTTGTAAGTACAGAATAAATCCATGACTTATAAATAGTTGCGGCGCCTTGGGTAGCTGTATCTCCTGTTTCAATAGAAATATCAATCACTTGTTGCACGTCCGTTAAACTCTCATAAAACCCTTCCCAAACAGTTGGGAATGCATTCCATCCGTAAAAATCTACTTCTGCTCTAAGAGTTTTCGCAGAGAGCTGTGCTATGTTATTGCCAAGTAAAAACGATTCGTTTGCCTGAGTTTGTGCACTGCTTCTAATCGCAGAGGAGAACAACACGCCACTAGATACTGAAGTTGGCTCGTTTGGGTTGGTGTTTAGGTCTTCAAAATCATTACAGCCTTGCAAAACAAGGGTGAGTAATAATAGTGGTTTGTATATTTTTTTAACTAACATCTTCTTAAAATTTTAAATTTACATTAACACCAATACTTCTCTGGCTAGGAATTGAGGTACTCTCAAATCCGTTTACAAAGACACCGTTTCTGATCGAGAAAGTCTCTGGATCTATAGTAGGTACCTTTGAGAATAACAATAGGTTTCTTCCAATAAGGGAAATTCTTGCCTGTTTTAAACCAAGGCTTTTGAATACTTTTTCAGGTACGTCGTAAGAAATACTCAGTTCACGTAATTTAAAGTAGGTAGCGTCATAAGTAGCCGCTTCTATATTATCTCTGTTGAATCCATTTCCGTAATAATTGTAGAAATATCCTGTGTATCCTGCACCACCAGCTGGAACAGCTACAGTGTTAGGCACTAAGTTGCCACTGGCGTCATACATGACCCCAGGCCCAACAACACTTCCTTCTTGCTCTAAGGTATAGACAGGATTTCCTGTAGTGTCATAATCCACACTATAGGTAGTTCTTCCCTCCAAGGTGCTTAGGGCTAAGTTTGGATCGTCGTCATTCACAATAGTACCTGCAGTGGCATAAAGCGCATGAGATCTAGAATAAATTTGCCCTCCTACTTGACCGTCAAATAAGATCCCTACATTGAAATTTTTGTAAGAGAAATTATTGAATAATCCCAGTCTAAAGTCTGGTTGGAAAGACCCTGCAGATACTTTTTCTGTGGTGTGTAAAGGCAGTCCGTTTTCATGAATGATCTGACCGTCAGGACCTCTTTGAAATCCAAGACCGTATAATTGGCCTAATAACTGTCCTTCTTCTGCTACATATTCTAAATCAGAACCTCCCTCATCTCCAGGGAAAATATCTGCAATAATAGAATACCTTCCTCCCTGGATCACTTCAGGTAATGTTTCTACAATAGCCCTATTTCTACTAAAGTTAATTTGAGTACTCCAATTAAAGTCTTCACTTCTAATGGCCTCAATCCCCAAAGCAATTTCAATACCAGAGTTACTAATTTCTCCACCATTGGTTAGGGTGTAGTCGTATCCGCTTGTTTTGGCAACAGGCAGTTGAATAATTTGGTCATAACTATTCATTTTATAGACCGCCATATCTAAATTAATTATACCGTCGAACATTCTAAGATCTAGTCCAATTTCTTTGGCTGTAGTAGATTCATTCTTTAAGTTAGGATCAGATATGGTACTGTTTGTCGTAAAGATAGGTTGGTTTCCAAAGGGCGCTTGTGGTGTATAGCTATTTCCAAAAGAATATGCCGGTGCACCATTACCCACTTCTGCGTAAGAAGCCCTTAGCTTTAAAAACTGAATGCTTTCTGGCATATTGAAAATATCAGAAACCAATACGGAAGTAGAGGCAGATGGGTAGCCATAGCTAAAAGAAGAATTGGCTTTTCCAGTCAAAGGATTTACTAAGGTACTTGCCCAATCATTTCTATAAGTTAAGTCTAGGTACACTTTGTTGTCATAATCTAAGCTCAACAATCCAAACACAGAATTTAATTTAGCATTTGTTTTTTGAGACTCAACAAGTACCCCAGATCTAGCATTAGATAGGGTGTACACAGATGGATCCGTACCAAAGTTTTGTAGCTCTGGGTTGTTGGCTACAGAAAAATTCGCTTGTTGCGACATGAGGTTTCCACCTACTTTTAAATCTACATCTATTAGATTAGATTCGTTTGGCGTAGGATTTAAAGACAACAACCATTCTGCGTTGCTCTCTCTAAAACTAATCTCATCTTCCCTGTAACTTCCATTGAGCACTCCTTTGGTAGAAGGAGCCCTTTTGTATTGTCTTTGTTCGTCTACATAATCTACTCCGTAACGAAAACGTAAATTAGCGTAGTCGTTTATTTGGTAGTCAATATTGATATTAGAAATATTTCTATTGCTCTGAAAAGCATTGGTGTTTTCGTAAGCAATAAACCAAGGGTTGTTTACCCAAAGGTTTTCAGCGTAACGTTGTTCAACACCTTCTAAGCCAGGTTGCCAGTAATCCCTTAGATCATTAATCTCTACCTGTCTAGGTAACCATAACCATCCGTACATCACAGAAGAAGATTCATCGTAACCAGAGTTTGGAATATTGTCTGAGGTAGACCTCACAAACATATTGTTAAAGCCAATATTTAATTTATTGTCAAACAAAGATCTGTTAATACTGGTTTGAAAAGTGTTTCGCTCTAAACCTGTATTTGGAATGAGGCCGTCATTTCCTAAATGGGTATAAGAGAACCTACTGTTGGCGTCTTCTGAGCTGGTGTTTACAGCAACATTGGTAATATGGGTAAGTGCTGTTTCGTAAAAGTCTCTAATATTGTTAGGCGAAGGGGTGAAGGGCACCGCTTCTCCGTCAGAATTAAACTGCTTAATAAGTTGCCCATTCATTCTAGGCCCCCAGTTTTCACCATAGGCGTCATAGTTTTCATTGGCACCTATATAAGTAGAGCCGTTGAGGTAGGAGTATTTACCCCCTCCACCAGCACCGTATTCGTTCTGGTAATTAGGTAACTTTAAAGGGCTAGAAAATAATACAGAGCTATTGAGTTCCACACTGAAAGGGTCTCCGTTGTTCTTTCCAGTTTTAGTTTGGATAAGAATCACTCCAGAAGCCGCTCTAGATCCGTATAGGGCAGAGGCTGCGGGTCCTTTAAGAATAGAAATGTTTTCAATGTCGTCTGAGTTCACTACTTGGGCAGCGTTACCAAAGTCAATACTTGTAGAGCCGTTTAAACCGTCGTCAAAAGTATAGAGGTCATTGGTAATAGGCATTCCGTTTACGATAAATAGCGGTTGGTTGTTCCCCATCAAAGAAGAAGCACCCCTAATCGTAATATTAGAAGAGGCAGACGGACCAGCTGATGATCCTGTAATGCTTACCCCAGCTACTTTTCCGGCCAATGCATTTACGACATTGGTCGCTTTTACTTGGCTTATTTCCCCTGCGGTGATGCCCTGAACGGCATACCCTAAAGCTTTTTCCTCTCTTTTAATACCTAAGGCGGTAATAACGACCTCATCTAAGGCATTAGAGGCCTCTAGAGTAATCTGGAGAACATCTCCAGGAGAAGCTTTTACATAATTGGCTTTGAAACCTACATAGGTCACTTTTAAAGAAACCGCCTGAGTAGTTTCTATTGAAAATTTACCGTCAAAATCTGTGGTTGTTCCTTGGTTTGTGCCTTGTATTAAAACTGTAGCACCTATCATTGGAATTCCGTCTTTGTCACTTACTACTCCGCTTATTACATCTTGTGAGTATCCGTAAATACCCATAAAAACAGTTAGCACTAAAAGTAGTAGATGTTTGTTTTTGTTGTTCATGAAAATTAAATTTTGCACAAAAGTACTCATTTTAGTTTCCATAGAAAACATTTTGAGACTATATTATTTTCTGTAGAAACTATATAGTCTTCTTAGCCCACGCCAAGACTGGCCTGAGGGGCTTTAATAAAATTTTAAGAAATACGGCTTAATAGGGGATTAATACTCAGAAATATCTGCAGGACCAGTGATAATAGGTGCTGCATCCAAATCTTCAATATTGAGAAAGTTAATAATGGTCTCAAAAGAGCCCAAGATATTTTGATATTCGGCGTCAGAAGTAGCCTCTAGATTTTTAGAGATTCTTTCGTGAAGAGATACATTGGTTGTTTTTACGAGGGCAGATCCTTTTGAAGTGAGCACAATAGGTGTGCTTCTTTTGTCTTTTGGATCGGGCAGTCTGGCAATATAGCCTTTGGATTCT
>Ga0115562_1001187_pt1 | contig 19288 bp, 18 predicted proteins | sample COGITO_mtgs_1105_6_FD_87200 | JGI IMG/M metagenome (GOLD analysis project Ga0115562, IMG submission 87200) | Pelagic marine microbial communities from North Sea - COGITO_mtgs_110516 | ecosystem: Environmental > Aquatic > Marine > Epipelagic | place: Germany:Helgoland, sampling site Kabeltonne...
CAGTTCACAAGTTTTTTCAGCGCGTCAACATCGACTTGGCCGTTCGAAAACGGCGTGACGAGGGCGGGGAGTGATCCCTTAAACATGGCACGCTTCCTTGTTGTTGGTGGCCGTGATTGGCCGCGGTAAAATCGCGCGGACACTAGGCGCAGACAGCAAATCCTACAAGCCCTTCGTTTTGTCTAGGACATTGCATGGTTTCCGCCGATTGCCGCGTTTGTGAGTTGTTATTATGCCCGCGCAGGTTAACTTCCTTGCTCAAAAGGGGTGTGCAGTGATCCTGATTGTTAGACTGACTTTGATATTGGCTTGTGCCATGGCAGTGCCTGCTGTGGCCCAGAACGTCGATCCTAAAAGCATTGCGGCGATTGATGCCAGCAATAGCGACTGGGAAATAGCCTCTCAAATCGCGCAAGATGTTGGCCCTGTCACTGCCGATACGGTGATGTGGTTGCGTCTGCGTGCAGGGGGGGCCGATTTTGCGACGTATCAGGATTTCTTGTCTCGCCGCGCCGATTGGCCCGGTTTGGATGACATTCGATCCGAGGCGGAGTTGGTGATTGCAGACGGTTTGTCACCCCAAGCGCTGATCGCTTGGTTCGGTGATGAGACACCGCAGACGGGTGAAGGTGCGGTGCGGTTGGCGCAGGCCCAGATTGCTGTTGGCCAACCTGACGCAGCCCGCGACACGTTGCGTACCACTTGGATAGAACGCCGCCTGACTGAAGAAGGCCAAGAGGCGATGGTTGCGGCTTTTTCCGACGCGCTTCAACCTTTCCACGTCGCGCGCGTTGATGAGCTGCTCTGGCGCTCGCGCGCGACAGATGCCGCGCGTATGTTGCCGCTCTTACCCGCTGACCAAAGTGCGCTTGCAGCGGCCCGTATCGGCTACATCAACCGCGCCGGGAACCTACCTGCTTTGGTTGCGGCAATGCCCGCGGCTCTACGCCAAGACCCGGGATTTGCCTATGCCCGATATGCCTGGCTTGCAGGACGTGGAGAGCGCACCGATGCGGTGCAAATGTTGCTGGAGCAATCCACCAGTGCTGCAGCCCTGGGTGAGCCGTTTCGCTGGTCAGGCTGGCGTCGTGTGTTGGCCCGCTGGGAAATGCGTGAAGGGCGGGCGGAACAGGCTTATATCTTGGCGTCCCGCCATTACCTGACCGAAGGCAGTTCATATGCCGATCTGGAGTGGCTTTCGGGTTATATTTCGTTGACTTATCTGGGCGATCCGACTCAAGCGCTGGGCCATTTTCAAAACGCGTTGCGTGCATCAAGCAGTCCAATTTCCTTGGGGCGGATGCATTACTGGATTGGCCGTACTCACGCTGTGAAAGGCAACGCGGATTTGGCAGCTGAAGCCTATAGTGCTGGCGCCGATCATCAGACGAGTTTTTACGGGCTTCTGGCGTCTGAAAAGGTAGGTCGCCCGCTTAGTCCCACCCTCGCGGGAACGCAGGTTGATTGGCAGGATGCGCCTGTCTTTGACGATGACATCGTACAGGCCGCATTGATCCTACTTGCAGGGGGAGAACGTGGGGCGGCCTTTACGTTTTTCGCGCAGTTAGGCCGGACCCTCAGCGCAACTGAATTGGCACAGCTTGGCGCATATTTGAGCGAGATTGATGAGCATCGCTATACGGTACTATTGGGAAAAGCGGCCGTTGCGCGGGGCATTTTGATCCCTGCGATCTATTTCCCCATCCACGATATGGCCGCTATGGATTTGCGTGCGGCACCTCCTCTATCTCTTTCAATCGCGCGTCGCGAAAGCGAGTTCAACGAAAGCATCGGCAGCCCTGTTGGTGCGTTGGGTCTGATGCAAATCATGCCAGCGACGGCGCAAGAGGTCTCGGCCGATCTTGGGTTACCTTATGCACGTGGCCGTTTGACCAATGACTGGCAATACAACGCGACGCTTGGTGCGGCTTATCTGGCTTATCTGGAAGAAGAATTCGGCCCCAGTCCTGTGATGATTGCGGCAGGCTACAACGCGGGACCCAGCCGCCCGAAAAGCTGGATAGATGAACGGGGTGATCCGCGTTTGCTTGAGATGGATGTGGTTGATTGGATCGAACATATCCCGTTTCGTGAAACACGGAACTACGTGATGCGCGTGACCGAAAGCATCCCGATTTATGAGGCCCGGTTGACGGGACAAGCAGGCCCAGTGCGGTTTACCGAATTGCTGATCGGGAAAAAGCCTTTACTGCGCCCGCGCGCACGTCCGGCGCCTGTGTCTGCCAGTCCCGCACCTGATGTCAGGCCGATTGTGCGTCCTTAAATTCCGGTTTTCTGCTTTGCCCGCCATAGCGTGAAGAGCCCTGCCGCCACGACGATTGCAGCGCCAATGGCCACGTTGGGGCGCAGTGTTTCGCCCAACAAGAACAGACCAATAGCGCTTGCAAAGACCAGTTGCAGATAGGCGAATGGCTGCACTTCGCTGGCCTCGGCCACCTCATAGGTTTTGATGAGCAGCCAATGCCCGCCTGCGCCTGTGACGCATAAGGCGGCCATCCATTGCCAGTCATACGCTGTCATCGGTTCCCAGAACCAGACGCCTGCGACGGTCATCACCACAGCACCCGATGTGCCGGTCCAGAAGAATGAGGTCGCCGTTGTGTCTTTGCGTGCGGCATAGCGGGTCAGCAGGCCATAGAGCGCGAACATGGACGCAGCTGCCAAAGGCACGACCGCGGCAGGTGCAAAGACGGTGTAGCCAGGTTGCAAGATGACCAGAACACCAACAAAGCCGATCCCGATGGCGACCCAGCGTCGCCACCCGACCTTTTCGCCCAAGACGGGCCCAGAGAGGGCCGCGATCAGCAGGGGGTAGCAGGCGAAAATGGCATGGCTTTCAACGAGGCCCAGCAGAACGAAAGCGCTGACCATGACGCATATTTCCAGCGCGAGCAGTGTGCCGCGCGTGATTTGCAGGATAGGTTGCTTTGTCGCGGCGGCCGCCCGGATGGAACCTGACTGACGCGTGGCGATCATGATGACGAAGGCGGCAAAGAACCAATAGCGGATCATCACGATCATGATGACGTTGTAGTTTTCTGCCAGATGTCGCGAAATGCCGTCCTGGACCGCGAACACAAAGGTCGTGGCAATCATCAGCATGATGCCGAGACGTGGGTTATTTTGCATCGGGCATCCTTGCACGGGTCATATGGCGCTTGCGGCCGAAGCCGGGTGTTCGGGTGACGTCGAAACCGGCGCCAGTGAGTGACTGCCGCACGTGGCCTGCGGCAGAATAGGTCGCGGCGGTGCCGCCCTGTTTGGTGTGGCTGCCAACCGCTTGCAAGAGGTCAGGCTGCCAAAGCTCGGGGTTTTTGGCGGGAGAGAACCCGTCGAGGAACCACGCATCCGCCATGCCTGTCCATGCGGGAAGGGCTTGGCGGGCGTCTCCGATAATCACTTGCAGCGTTGGGCCGTCGCTTAGTTTCACTTGGTCGTTGTCTGGGGTCCACTCTGAAAGGAGAATGTCGGCAAAGGCGCTGACTTGCGGGAAGTGACTGAGAGCCTCGCGCATGTCGTCGATCTGCATTGGAAATGCTTCAAATGAGGTAAAATGGAGTACGCCCGGACGTCCCCCTCCGGCCCAAGCCGCCCAAGTCACCAACAGGTTTAGTCCGGTCCCGAAACCCAGTTCTGCAATCTGGAAGTCTCCGCCGAACCGCGCGGGCAGATCATTGCCTGCCAAAAACACATGCGCAGTCTCAGCCAGTCCATCATCCAGCGAATAATACGGATCATCAAATGCCGTTGCGATCGGCACGCCGTCCCGCCAGTCAAGTTTTGCTGTCTGGTCTGTCATTCGCCCATGCCTTACCACTGAACCATCTTTGGGCGGAAGGATGGCGAATGGCAACGGCTGATGTGACGGTCATGGGTGCAGGGGTTTTTGGTCTGTCAGTGGCCTATGCCTGCGCGCGGCGGGGGGCTGCTGTGCGCGTCATTGATCCGCATGGCGTCGCCGCTGGGTCCAGCGGTGGTTTGGTCGGTGCATTGGCCCCGCATGTGCCCGAGAACTGGAATGAGAAGAAAGCGTTTCAGTTTGAGAGCCTGATCATGGCGGAGGCCTTTTGGCGTGATGTTGCGGATTTGAGCGGTGTTGATGTTGGCTATACCCGCTCTGGTCGTTTGCAGCCTTTAGCGGACGAACGCGCGGTGGAGCTGGCGAAACAGCGGTCCAAAACAGCGGCAGAGCTCTGGCAGGGCAAGGCGCTGTGGAAGGTGGTTTCGACCGGAGAGGCCCACTGGATGCCGCCGTCGCCAACGGGGTTGGTGGTCCATGATACCCTATCTGCCTTGATCCATCCGCGTCGCGCGACCCGTGCTTTGGCCGATGCGGTAGTGGCGCTGGGCGGTGAAGTGCTGACCGAGGGTGCAGCGCAGGGTAAAACGGTCTGGGCGACAGGGTGGTCTGGCATGCAAGAGATTGGCGGCAATGGTGTGAAAGGGCAGGCGGCGCTGTTGCGGTTTGATGCGGCTGGCAAGCCACAGCTTTTTGCGGACGCCTTGCATATCATTCCGCATGGAGACGGGACGGTCGCGATCGGGTCGACGTCAGAGCGTGAATTTGATGACCCATTTGGCACCGATGCGGCGCTTGATGATGTGTTAGAGCGCGCCACGATTGCGTTTCCGATTTTGCACGGGGCAGAGGTGCTGGAACGCTGGGCCGGTGTGCGCCCGCGCAGTAAAAGCCGCGCGCCAGTGTTGGGGATGCATCCGACGCGAAATGGGGATTATATCGCCAATGGTGGTTTCAAAATCGGGTTCGGGATGGCTCCGAAAGTGGGAAAGATCATGGCCGCTTTGATCTTGGGCGGTCAGGATCAGATCCCCGACGGTTTTCGTGCCTGAGAGGTGGATTTAGGGGCGCTGCCCCCGTCCCTTCGGTCCTCCCCCGAGGTATTTTTGAACATGAGAAGGATGCTTGGTTTAGAGCTGGCGAGGCGTCAGCCTTGATCTGGTGCTTGGGCAAAAGGCAGATGCCCAGTTTTGATCCAGAAGGTAGCGCCCGCATCGCCAGCGGTGATTTGCAGCGGTGCGCCCTGTGGTAAACGCAACCATGCACCAGTGGCGAGCTTGTCGCCTCCTTCGGTCGCTGTGCCAGAGATCACCAGCAATTCGGTGCCGCCTTGTTGGGTGTCTTCAAAGGATGTGCCAGGCGTGAGGGCGATGAAGCGCACGGCTTCACGCGCGTCTTTATGCAATATCTGCCCGCTGATACCTTCGCTCATGGTTGAGAGGTCAGCGTCCATTTCCTTACGGAATTGAGTGCGGTCCTCAGGGTCGAATTGCCAGAGTTTGACAAAGATCGTGCAGCCTTCCTCGGCTCCCGGTGTATGCGACGTCGTTGGTGGATTGCGGACGTAAGTCCCTGCCGGATAATCGCCGTGCTCGTCCTGAAAGACGCCGTCAAGGACGATGAATTCCTCGCCGCCTGTGTGCGTATGCGCCGAAAACTTGCTACCCGGCGCGTAGCGGACGATGGATGTTGCCCGCGCCACCTCGTCGCCGATCCGGTCCAGCATGCGCCGGTCGACGCCGGGCATGGGTGAAGCTTTCCAAGGTATATCGTTGGACTGGATGAGGACACGCTGGGTGAAATCGGCGTTAAGTTCCATGTCGGTTCCTTAAAGGGGGGCGATAGTGATGCCTGCGTCGGTCAGATGTGTGCGGATGCCGCGTGCCATTTCGACCGCACCGGGTGTGTCGCCGTGCAGGCAGATGGTGTCGATCTGGCACGGAATATGCTTGCCGGATTCTGCAATGATCGCCCCTGCCTCCAGCATTTTCAGGATGCGTGGGGCGGCCGTTTCCGCGTCATGCAGCACCGCGCCGGGTTTGCTGCGGTCAACGAGTGTGGCGTCATCGTTGTAGGCGCGGTCGGCGAAGATTTCTCCTGCCCAGTTGCAGCCAAGGTCGCGCACTACATCTTCCATCGCAGTGGCGGCCAGCACCATGATCACGATGTCAGGGTCCACGTCGAGGGCTGCTTGATAGCAGGCCTTTGCCAGCGCGTGATCGACGGACGCCATGTTGGACATTGCACCGTGCAGCTTGAGGTGACGCACCGAACCGCCCGCGCGTTTGGCCATCGCTTGGGCGGCCCCCAGTTGATACGCGACCGCGTTGGCGATCTCACCGTGGGGGAGTGGCAGTTGCCTGCGCCCGAACCCTTTAAGGTCTGCAAACCCGGGATGGGCGCCAATGCCTACGCCGTTGGCGACCGCGAGCCGCATGGTTTTGTCCATCACATCAGGATCGCCGGCATGAAACCCGCAGGCGATGTTCGCAGAAGAAACGATATCCAGCAGGGCCGCGTCATCGCCCATACGCCAAGGCCCATAGCCTTCGCCCATATCTGAATTGAGATCGACGTTGCGTGTCATGTCAGGGCCTTTCAAGATCGTCGCCGGGGGTTGCCCCGCTGATCAATTGGTAGCCCAGCAGATCGGCAATGTCATGGGGATCGCGGATCATCGGTTGGCACGATTTGGTGAGCGCGCGCAGGGCCGCGTCTTGCGATGTGGCTGTGGCGTCAGCATCAGTCACGCTCAGGAATTTGAAATTGAGCGACGTGCCGGGGGCCGCCTGTGCGATTTTTGGCAAATCGGCTGGGATCACGCTGCCAATGCGAGGGTAGCCGCCAATCGTTTGGCATTCTGCCAGCAGGATGTAAGGCACGCCTTCGCCCGTGATCTGGATGTCGCCAGGGACGATCAGGTCGGACACATTGGTCAGTCCGCCTGTTGTGCCAAAACTGCCGTTCTCATGCTCGAGCCGGATGCCTTGCCGGTTGCCGCGCGGACTGCGGCGGAACGTGGTGGCGCAGAAGGCCTCTTGCGTCGCGGTGCCGAAGAAATCGGTTTGCGGCCCGGGCATGACGCGTATTGTGCCCCCTGCAAAGCGGTCCGCTGGCGGGAGTTTTTGCGGCGCGCGCATCCGGTCCTTGTCTGGGCCGATCGGGAGAGTATCACCGGATTGGAGACGCCTGCCAATACCGGCCGTTAGATGTGTTGCGCGGCTGTCCATGACCTCTTCTGTCATGATGTCGCCTGCCAGACGCAGATACCCGTAGACTCCTTTTTGCGCACCGCGAATTGTCAATTTTGATCCTGCGGGTAGAAAATGCGTGGTGTTATGAGGCAGGGGATCACCGTCGATATCGGCCTGCATGACCGCGCCTGTCAGGGCGATGCGCGTGCCTTCACTGACGCTGAATGTTCCGCCAAGCCCCATCATTTCGATCACGGCACCCGTTGGTTTGACGCCAAGCAATGCCGCACTTTCCAACAATGCTAGCGGGTCGGCTGCTCCTCCAGTGGATAGACCTTGCGCCTTCCAGCCGGGGCGCCCGAGGTCTTGGACCGTCAGTCCCAGGCCTGCACTATGGATTGTCATCACCGGCATCAGCGTAGCACCTTGCATGTGGCACCGCCGTTGGTGCCCGTATCGCTTTGGATCGCGCGGAAATCGGTGTCGGAAACGGCTTGGAATTGCACTGCATCACCCGGTTCAAAGGCGAAGGGGGTTGAGGTTTCTGGTAGATACACCCGAAACGCCGTTTGTCCGATATGTCGCCAACCGGTTGGGGCGTCGGCGGCCCAGATGATCAACTGGCGTACAGCGGTGATCAACGCCCCACGTGGCAAACTATCAGTGAGCTCCGATTGGCGCGGCACGTTCCAGTGATCGGGCAGCATGCCCAAGTAGGGCTGGCCGGGCGCAAACCCGATTGCAATAACGCGGACGGTGGCCGCTTCGATTTCGGCGATCGCCTGCTCGGGTGTAAGGCCAGCCAGGGTCGCGACCTCGTTGAGTTGAGGCGCGAACTCGGGGCCAAAAGCGGCCGGTATGCGCCAGAGGCGGCGTGGACCTGCATCGATTGTCACATGCGCGTCGATAAGGGCGCTTAAAGCGTTTGCAACATCGGCACGGTTTGTCGCCTGCGGGTCAAATCCAACGCGCACGGACACAAGTGAAGATGCGACTTCTGTAACACCTGCAATTGCTGCATCTTCGACTTGATTGCGAAAGCTCAGCGCTCGGGTGTTTGCCTCTTCGGTCAGTGTTCTTGCAAAACGCACCAAAATGCCGTCCACGCCTAGGGGGAGCAATTCAGGGGCATTTTCTTGTGCGGTCATGCGTTTGGTTTACGGTGTCTTGTCAGGGCTGTCGATGGGTCCGTTTTCCTTGGTCCACCCAGAAAACCCATCCTTTAGATGTGCGGCAGGGAATCCCATTTCGTTCAGCGTCGCAACCGTCAGTGCCGAGCGCCAGCCAGAGGCACAATGAAAGATAAAGGTGCGATCTTCGCCGAATATTTCTTTGAAATAAGGGCTTTCAGGGTCGACCCAGAACTCCGCCATACCGCGCGGACAGTGAAAGCTGCCCGGAATAGCACCACTGCGTTGTCGTTCCCGAATGTCGCGCAAGTCAACGAAAGTCACGTCGGGGTTTGCCAACATAGTAATGGCATCTTTTGTTTCGACTTCTTCGATCCGCGCGCGTGCTGCGGCAACAAGAGCGGCTGATGTGGTTTTGAGTTTGTGCATTTTGATCCTGCGAATTTGGGGTCTGCTATGTTGCGCATAAGCAGTGCGTCGATGTCCAGATGCCGATCCATTCGACCTGCAAAAACCTGTGTCGGGGATCAGTCGTAATCTACGTTAAATTGTCTGACGACCTGCGCAACCTGTGCGTCTGACATGCCGATCACATCAAGGCTGCGCGTCAGAATGGCCAGCTTGGCGTTCTCTTCCAGCTCTTCCATGGCATAGACGGCCGCATCCAGCGTTTTGCCAGCCACCACTGGCCCATGATTGGCCAAGAGAACGGCGCTGCGTTTGCCGGCCAGTCCGCGCACGGCTTCGCCCATGCCGGGGTCCCCGGGTAGAAAGAAGGGCAGCAGTTTGACCTTGCCAAGGCGCATGATCGTGTAGGGCGTCAATGGCGGCAGGACGTTATCGGGGTCGATGTCGGGCAGCATCGACAACGCCACAGAATGGGTTGGATGCAGATGCACGACGGCCCCTGTTTCGGTCCGTGTGTCATAAAATGCCGTGTGCAGAGCCACTTCTTTGGTAGGCGCATCCCCTGCGAGGTGCTGCCCGTCAGCGGACAGATGACTGATTTGTGCAGGGTCAAGAAACCCCATTGAGCTGCCTGTCGGAGTGACCAAGATCGTTCCGTCGGAAAGCCGCTGCGAGATGTTCCCAGACGACCCACAGGTCAGTCCCCGATCAAAGATAGATTTGGCGAAACGGGTGATGTCTTCGCGGGCTTTGGCGTTTTCGGTCATGTGCTGATTTCCATGTCGCGCAGGGCAGTGGTGAAAAAGTCTTCTGCGCCAAAGTTACCTGATTTCAAGGCAAGCGCCATGTCGCCGTGCCGCAAGGCGGGCACACCCGCTGCCAATTTTGGCCCGATAAGAAGTGTTTGGGCCTTCAACCCTGTGACAACCGCGCCGGATGTTTCGCCACCAGCAACGACCATGCGTTTGATGCCCCGATCGGCGAGCGTGGCGGCGAGTGAGGCGAACAGGTTTTCGATTTTCTCGGCGATAACTTCGCGTCCAAAGTCCTTTTGTGCTTGGGCGACGATTGCTGGGTCTGCCGAGGAATAGACCAGCGGTGCTGTATCTTGTGACAAAACCCAATCGGCCAGAGTTGCAGCAGAGGCTTTGCCCACCATCACATCTTCAGCAGTGATTTCTTTGGTTGGAGCAGTTGCGGCGTAATGTGCGACTTGTCCGCGCGTGGCTCGACTGCACGATCCTGACAGGACGACGCCGGGACCAGTGATCCCTTCCCAAGCCGGCGTGGATGGCGTTGCGCCGAAGTTGGCAGGCAGTCCGATGGCAATGCCTGAACCGCCAGTAAGCAGCTTCTGTTCCGCAGCCGCTTTGCCTAAATTGTGCAGGTCAGCCTCGGTAATCGCGTCAACGATCAACATTGCTTTGCTGTCTGGTAGGGCGTCGGTAATTGCAGTGGCACCTCTAGCGACAGTGGGATGCGCCACATGACCTACAGGCCAATCCGTTTGCCGTGCAAGCACTTGGCGCAGGTCGGGGTCGGTCATTGGCGTCAGCGGGTGGTCTTGCATCCCGCTGGCGTTCAACAAGACATCGCCAACAAACAGATGCCCCATATAGACACTGCGCCCATTGGCTGGAAACGCAGGACAGACCATCACGTGTTTGGCGCCCATGTGTTCTGCCAGCGCTTGGGTGACTTGGCCGATGTTGCCTGCGTCTGTGCTGTCAAAGGTCGAACAGACTTTGAAGATGATCTGTTCCGCCCCTTGCGCCAATAGCCAATCGCAGGCGGCGAGGCTTTGCCGGATGGCGTCTTGGACCGGAATTGTGCGGGACTTGAGGGCCACAACGCCCGCATCCACATCCACATCGATTTGCGGGATACCCACAAACTGCGCTGTCCGCAGCCCACCTTCGGCAAGGGTCAGGGCGATGTCGGAAGCCCCTGTGAAATCATCGGCTATTACACCAATCTTCATAGCTTGCGTCCTTGATCCAGCCGCGTGATATGGTCGGCAACGCCTTGGGGGAAATGCTGCCTGACAAGGGGGTCGTGGCCCGGGATGATCAGATCGGGCGCTGAGGCAAGCCGATATAGCGTGTCGTATCCATCGAGCATGTTTTGCAGATCAACAACGATGGGGAAGGGTTTGCGCGCCTCGAAGTTCTCGTAGTAATGCGCGGCATCCGATGCGAGCACGAGCCACCCCGCAGAGGTCCGCACACGGACGCACTGCAACCCGCGGGAATGTCCGCCGATGCAATGGACTGTAACCCCGTCCGCGATTTCTCCTTCACCATCATGAAAGATCAGCTTGCCAGCGTAGAGCCGTTTGACGGTCTCGCAGATATGTTCTGCCGTAAATGGCATCCGCAGCACGTCGTGGCACATGCAAGGTCCGGTCGCGAAAGCCATTTCGGCTGCTTGTAGATGCAGTGTGGCATTCGGAAACAGGTGCAGCCCGCCAGCGTGATCATAGTGCAGATGCGTCACAATCAATGTGGTAACATCCTCGGCCCTCAGGCCCAAAGGGGCCAGCGCCTCGTGTGGGTTCATCCGTATCGGGCGATCACGATCAGCGGCTTCGACATCGTCATAGCCTGTATCAACCAAGATCACTTCTTCACCGCGACGCAGGACCCACATGAAGTAATCCATCGCATGAGGCGTGTCGTGGTTGTCGTCAAAGATGAAACTATCGGCGCGGGTGCGCGCGTTGCGGTCTGCGTATTTGACGGCGTGCACTTCCCAGTCAGTCATTGCGCTATGGTATCCCATGTCTGCAAGTCCTTGGCCGCGATCATGTTTGCGACCGCCGCGTCGAATTTTTGGAAATGTCTGCTAGCCAGATGCGTGTCGAAGGCGGCTTTGTCTGTGTAGAGTTCATACAAAAACACCTTATCGGGTTTGTTTGCATCGGTCAGCACATCAAACTGCTGGCATCCCGGTTCATCCTGCAGCGACGTTTGCGCGTTCTCTTGCATTAGCGGCAGGAAAGCTTCTGCGCGGCCGGTTTCGAGTTGGAATGTCACACAGACGGCAAACATAAGCGGTCCTCTCGTTGTTATGGTCCACGTTGAACGAGGCTGGGTGACCTTGCAATCCACGAGGTTAGCGAAAATCAGTATCAGCCATCATTATCGATATGGCTTTATGCATACATTAATGTATACGTTGTCAAGAATTGATACGGGAAGTGAGACTAGAATGGCGCGAGATTTTGATATTGCCGTGTTTGAAGGCGACGGCATTGGGCCAGAGATTATGGCACCCACAGTTGCGGTGTTGCAGCATTTGGCAGCTGGATCAGACGCCTATGATCTATCGTTCACATCCCTACCGGCGGGTGCTGCGCATTATGCGAAAACAGGTGAGAGCTTGCCGGCAGTATCACTTGATACGGCAGGCAAGGCCGATGCGATCTTGCTTTCTGCGATGGGGTTGCCAGATGTCCGCTATCAAGACGGCACCGAGATTTCCCCGCAGATTGATCTGCGCAAAGCATTCAATCTCTTTGCAGGTGTGCGCCCCGTACGCATTGGGCCGGGACATAAGACGCCGTTGAAGATCCCTGAAGGCCGAGAGGTGGATTTTGTTCTGATCCGTGAAAGCACCGAAGGGCTGTTTTACACCCAAGGCACCGGTGAGGTGACCGAGAATGATGCGCGTGAAACGCTGCGGATTACCCGTGATACCTCTGAGAAACTGTTCCGGTTTGCGTTTTCACTGGCGCAAGATCGCAAAGCTTTGGGCCAGGGCAAAGGGCGGGTGACTTGCGTCGACAAAGCCAACGTTTTCCGCGCTTTTGCGTTCTTTCGGGGCATTTTCGATGCAGAGGCAAAGGCGTTTCCTGATCTGATCGCTGATCATGCCTATGTCGATGCCACAGCCCTTTGGATGGTGCAGAAACCTTGGGACTTTGACGTGCTTGTGACGGAAAATATGTTTGGTGACATTCTGTCTGACCTTGGTGCGGGATTGATGGGTGGATTGGGTGTGGCACCTTCAGCGGATATCGGTCTGGAACAGGCGGTCTTTCAACCTTGTCACGGATCTGCACCGGATATCGCGGGCCAAGGCAAGGCGAACCCAATGGCGATGATCCTGTCGGCCGCGATGATGCTGGAATGGCTGGGGATACGCCATGACGTGCCTGCGCTCACATCTGATGGGCAAAGGCTGCGGCAGGCGGTAGAGCAGGTGATGCAGGATGGCACTACCGTGACCGCTGATCTGGGCGGTGAGGCGACGACGCAGGAAACAGGGCAGGCCGTTATGGGCGCGCTCGTCTGATGGTTTTGCGTGTTGCATGTATTGGTGCGGGCTACTTTGCGCAGTTCCATATTGGCAGCTGGAAACGGATGCCAGATGCAAAGCTGGTTGGCGTCTGCGATCTTGATCCGGACAAGGCAAAGGCCTCTGGTGTTCCCGCGTTTACGGACATGACAGAGATGTTGGGTGTTTTGGAGGCCGATATCGTCGATATTATCTTGCCGCCCACAGGTCATGCCACCGCAATAAAAGCGGCTCTTGCTGCAAAGCCACGCGCGATTATCTGCCAAAAGCCCTTCTGCACCTCTTTGGACGAGGCCCACACGATGACTGCTTTGGCGGATGACGCAGGCATACCGCTTATCATCCACGAGAATTTCCGTTTTCAGCCTTGGTATCGCGTGATCAAGGAACAAATTGCAGCAGGCCGCATTGGTACGCCTCTGCGCGCGACCTTCAGATTGCGTCCGGGTGACGGGCAAGGCGCAGAGGCTTATCTCGACCGGCAGCCCTATTTTCGTGAAATGCCGCGTTTTTTAATCCATGAGACAGGTGTTCATTTCATCGACGTATTTCGGTTCCTGTTTGGTAATCCGACGCATGTTTATGCGGATCTGCAAACGGTGAACCCCGTGATCGCGGGTGAAGACGCCGGGTATGTTGTATTTACGCATGAAAACGGCGCGCGCACGATTCTAGATGGGAACCGCAGCCTTGATCACGCCTCCGACAACACTCGCCGTACGATGGGTGAGGGCTTGTTTGAAGGGACAGAGGGTACTCTTGTTCTGACGGGCGATGGAGCCGTGCACCTGCGTGCCTTTAGCGCGACAGATCAGCAAATGATCTTGCCCCCCGACACGCATGAGGGGTTCGGTGGGGATTGCACCCATGCGCTGCAGGCGCATGTTGTTGCGGGTCTTGTCGAAGGCGCACCATTTGAGAACCAAGCGCAAGATTACCTTTCAGTGATTGCGACGGAACTTGCTGTCTATGAGGCTGCGCGGACCCATCAAAGGCGGGAGATTTGAATGACTGCTGCAAACCAGCCTAAGCCCAAGAGTAACTCTGCCATGGCGGTTGAAAAGCTGAGATCGCTGATCTTTTCTGGCGCTTTGCCCGCGGGTTCGAACCACTTGGAAACGGAGTTGGCGCTGCGTTTGGGCATGTCGCGCACGCCGATCCGTGAAGCGGCACTGACGCTGGAGGCCCAAGGACTTGTCGCTGTGCAGGCGCGTAAGGGCGTGCGGATACTGCCGATTTCCATTCAAGATATGGAAGAGATTTATGACGTACTGACGGTTCTGGAAAGCATGGCAGCCGGGCAGGCGGCGGCGCGTCATTACGAAAGCTCCGATCTATCAGTATTGGCGCAGAGCATTGCAGATATGGAAGCCGCTCTTTCCGATGCAGACCGCGACGCATGGGCAGCTGCCGACGATTGTTTTCACTCCGAATTGGTGCGGCTTGGGGGCAACAGTCGGGTCATTGCGACTGTCGCGATGATGGCTGATCAGGTCCGCCGAGCGAAGGCGGTGACGTTGTTTCTGCGACCACTCCCAGTCACTTCAAACGAGGCCCACAGGCAGGTGCTGGAGGCCATTGCTTTGGGTGACGCAGATCAGGCAGAAACGATCCATCGCGCCCACCGTGTTACCGCGAAAGAAACGCTGCTTGCCCTTCTGACACAGAGCAGGTTGCAGTTGTTGTAACTCGTGGCTTTGCGCTAGTATCTTTGGGATTACAGTAATCCTGTCTAGTATCTGTTACAGGTCGGGCCTAATTAGACCCATAAGACTCGCGAAAACTGTGCATTATTTACGCGGCTAAGCATAATTTCAAAGGATTGCCTCATGGCGAAAGATACGCAGCCCGATTTGGCTGGAAAACTTACATTTGAAAATGATCGTGGCGCTGGGCGCTCAAAGTGGATCGCCGGATTGCTGGCGCTCTTGTTGTTTGGCTGGATGGGCAGTGGCTATATACTGCCCTCTGAGGCCGAAGAGGAAGCCGCATCACAACCCGCTCAGCGTGCGATTACCGTTGCTGTCATGCCGTCTTTGGCAAAAGATGTGCAGTTGGTGCTCAGCGCTGAAGGGCAATCTGTTCCGGATCGGTCCACCATGGTTCAGGCAGAGGCGGCGGGTCAGGTTGTATCGGTTTCCGCCAAACGCGGTGATTTGGTGACTGCCGGCCAAGAAATAGGCCGCGTCGATGCTGAAACACTGCAAGCACAGTTGTTGCAAGCGCAGACACAGCGTGACCAAGCAGGGCGTGATCTAAACAATGCCATCGCTTTGCAAGATCGCGGATTGGCCACAGAAGATCGCGTGAGCGCTGCGCGCGCTGCAAGGGCGGCTGCCGATGCCGCTTTGACAGCCGCCAATGAGCAATTAGAAAAAACAATTACGCGCGCGCCATTTGCCGGACGATTGAATGATCTGACGCTGGACGAGGGCGAGTATGTCAACAGCGGTGATGTTGTTGCAGAGGTGCTGGACAATGATCCGCTGACAGTCGTGCTTCAGGTGCCGCAACAGGCTCTGTCTCGTATCCAAACCGGGCAAGAGGCCGGTGTGCGCTTTATTACAGGTGAAGAACGTAGCGGGATTGTCAACTTTATAGGTGCCAATGCCGACCAGCAAACGCGTACTTTCCGCGTCGAAGTGACCGTCGAGAACCCCGAAAGCGAGATGCCTGCAGGTCTCAGTGCGCGAATTGCGCTACCGACAGGGCAGGCGCGCGGCCACTTTATTTCACCCGCGATCCTGTCGCTTGGAACCAATGGTGATCTGGGCATCAAGACTGTGTTGGAAGATAACACCGTTGCATTCTCGCCTGTCGCGATTGTGCGGGCGCAAACGGATGGCGTTTGGGTGACTGGGCTTGCTGAAGCGGCCAACATCATCACGGTGGGGCAAGGCTTTGTGAATGCTGGAGATCTGGTTGATCCGCGTCCGATGGCTGCGGATCAAACAGCGGATGTGTCCCAATGAACGCCCTGATTGATGCAGCCTTTAATCGCAGCAAGGTCGTCCAACTGATCTTGGTATTCCTGCTGGCAGTCGGCTCTTTGTCCTACATGTCGATCCCCAAAGAGAGCAATCCAGAGATCCCCATTCCAATCGTCTTTGTCTCGGCGTCTGTTGACGGCATCTCGCCACAGGATTCCGAAGACGTGCTGGTTGGCCCGCTCGAGACAGAGTTTGCCTCGCTCACAGGTCTGAAGTCTATGACGGCGACAGCAAGCGAAGGGCGCGGTGCTGTTCAGCTTGATTTTGAACCGGGCTTTGACGCCGACGACGCCTTGGACAAAGTTCGTGAAGGTGCCGATAAAGTCGAGAGCGAATTGCCCTCTGATGCCACGGTAACTGTCACTGAGATTAATACGGCTCTTTTCCCGATTTTGACGGTCATCCTGTCTGGTCCGGTTCCTGAAAGGACGCTCAATAAGCTTGCAGAGAACTTGCAGGACGATATCGAAGCGCTGAGTGGCGTGCTTGAAGTTGATGTTGGCGGCAAGCGCACAGAGTTGATGGAAGTCCTGATCGACCCAACTGTGTTTGAGACTTATAATATTTCATTCAATGAGTTGATCAGCTCGATCACTAATAACAACCAGCTGATCGCGGCGGGTGCGATCGAAAGTGAAGCGGGACGTTTGGTTCTCAAGGTACCTGGTCTGATTGAGGACCTGGAAGACGTGATGGAACTGCCGATCCTTGTGCGGGGCCAGACGGTTGTGACATTTGCGGATGTCGCCACGATCCGTCGGACGTTTGAAGACCCGACTGGATTTGCGCGCATTGATGGTCAGCCTGCGCTGGCGCTTGAGATCAAAAAGCGGGTGGGCGCCAATATCATTGAAACCGTTGCCGAGGTACGCGCAGTGGTTGATGCCATGCAAGGCGAATGGCCCGAAAGCGTTCAAGTGCGCTATACGCTGGACGAAAGCGAAACCGTCAAATCCATGCTGTCTGATCTTGAGGCAAATGTCATAGCCGCGATCATTCTGGTGATGATTGTTGTCGTCTATGCGCTTGGCTTGCGGTCTTCGTTGCTGGTTGGATTGGCTATTCCCGGCGCGTTTCTGACTGGCGTCGCGGGGCTCTATTTCATGGGCTTTACGATGAATATTGTTGTGCTCTTCTCTTTGATCCTTGTTGTGGGGATGCTGGTGGACGGTGCCATTGTGACAGTCGAATTGGCAGATCGGTATCTGCATGAGGGGCAAACCCCCAAAGAGGCCTATGCCCGTGCTGCCAAACGTATGGCTTGGCCGATTATCGCGTCGACCGCCACAACGCTTTGTGTGTTCTTCCCGCTGCTGTTTTGGTCCGGGGTCGTTGGCGAATTTATGAAGTTTTTGCCAATTACGGTTATATTTACCTTGGCCGCATCGCTTTTCATGGCGTTGATCTTTATCCCTGTCATGGGCGGTGTGATTGGCAAACGGCAGGCGCAATCCGCGAAATCCAAAGCACAGCTTTACGCCGCCGAACATGGTGACCCGCGTCAGATGACGGGCTTTATGGGTGGTTACGTTCGTGTTTTAGAATGGTCGATCTTGCGCCCTTGGACAACGCTCAGCTTTGCGATGATGGCGCTTGTTGCGTCATTTGTTGCCTACGGTAGCTTTGGCAACGGTCTGACGTTCTTTCCAGACGTCGAGCCGGATTATGCGCAGGTTGAAGTGCGCGCAAAGGACAATTTTTCGGTCCACGAGCAGGATGCTTTGGTCCGGCAGGTCGAAGCACGGCTCGCCAACTACGATGAAATCGCGAGCGTCTATGCCCGCTCAGGTGGGGCGAATGATGGCGGTGATGTCATTGGTGCAATTCAGTTGGAGTTGGCCGATTGGGACACCCGCCGCACGGTTGCTCTGATTGCCGAAGATATTCGGGCTGATATGGCCCAAATTCCGGGCATTGACGTGCTGGTCCAAACCGATTCAGGTGGCCCCGGTGGGGGCAAACCGATCAATTTGGAAGTGATTGGCAACAATCAGGCCGAACAAGAAGCCGCCGTTTCAATAATTACGGCCCAAATGAACCGGATGGGTGGTTTTATTGATATCGTCGACACCCGCCCAAGTCCGGGCGTGGAGTGGCAAATCTCTGTTGATCGGTCTGAGGCCGCGCGTAGTGGGGCAAACGTTGCCTTGTTGGGCCAAGCCGTTCAGTTGCTGACTCGTGGGATCACGGTCGCCGATTACCGCCCCGAAGATGGCGATGGAGAAGTTGATATTGTGGTGCGTTTCCCTGCTGGTGACCGCACCCTTGCAGAGCTCGAAGCGCTTCGCGTGCCAACTGATGCAGGCCTTGTGCCGATTTCGAATTTTGTGTCCTTCAATCCGGCCCCCCGAAGTGGTGTGATCACGCGGATCGACCAAGAGCGTGTCATCACGGTTTCGGCGGATGTGGCGACTGGTTTCTTGGCGAATGATCAAACCATTGCGCTGCAATCGGCGATCGAGATACTTGATCTGCCGGCTAGTGTGCATGTTGCTTTTGGTGGTGAGGCCGAAGAACAGGCGGAATCGATGACATTCCTGATTGGCGCATTCTTGGCAGCTATTGGATTCATGTTCGTCATCCTGCTGACGCAATTTAACAGCTTCTGGCAGGCTTTCGTCGTCATGTCGGCGATTGTGTTTTCCGTTGCTGGCGTTTTGCTTGGGCTGATGGTCACGGGCCGACCGTTTGGCGTTGTGATGGGCGGCATTGGCGTGATCGCCTTGGCGGGTATCGTGGTGAACAACAACATCGTGTTGATCGATACCTTCAATCAATTGAAAGCCGATGGGCAGTCTTCACTCGAAGCGGCCTTGCGGACCGGTGCGCAGCGTTTGCGTCCTGTCGTACTGACCTCTGTGACAACAGCGCTGGGGTTAATGCCGATGGTGATTGGTCTCAACATCAACTTCTTCACCCGTGAAATCGTTTATGGTGCGCCGTCGACCCAATGGTGGACGGAACTCTCGAGCGCTATTGCAGGTGGCTTGGTCGTTGCGACTGTGTTGACGCTGTTGGTGACCCCCGCGATGCTGATGCTGGGCGAGCGCCGGGCGAAGCGGTTTGAAGCTGGACCGGGGCTTGTTCCGGCAGAATAGGCTATTTGGCCAGTATCCGTGCGGCGGCCTCTTCTGAGGCCGCCAGCGCGCCTTCGATCAACCCGCCATTGTCGGGCGACATTTCTGTGACGGCCAGCAGGAGTTTTCCGTTCCACAAGTCGCGGACTTCGGTTGGCATTGTGTATGGTGGATGACCGGGCGGTGGCGTTGCATCAGCTTGCGTTGCAGTAAGCGGATCTTGCGACCAGTCTTCCAGCTTTGACGCGACAGGAGCGCGTGCCTTGGGCCCGAAGACGTTGGCGAGTTGGTCGATGGCAGCGGGTTCCAATGCATCCCCTGCCTGAGCACGTACATCAGCTGGCAACCCCATGAACCCAAAGAGCGCGCC
>Ga0115562_1001194_pt1 | contig 19248 bp, 20 predicted proteins | sample COGITO_mtgs_1105_6_FD_87200 | JGI IMG/M metagenome (GOLD analysis project Ga0115562, IMG submission 87200) | Pelagic marine microbial communities from North Sea - COGITO_mtgs_110516 | ecosystem: Environmental > Aquatic > Marine > Epipelagic | place: Germany:Helgoland, sampling site Kabeltonne...
AAAGCGTGAATGTGGATTTCAACGACACTGTTACCGAAGGCATGGTTCTTGCCGAACTCGACACAACCAAGCTTGAGGCGCAGTTGGCGGTGAGCAAAGCATCACTGGACAGTGCCATCGCACGGGTCGCCATTTCACAGGCTACATGGGCAGAGACACGCGAAAGATACGAAACATCGCAGAGTTTGGAGGAACGCGGGATCGCCGCGCACCAAACCTTTGTGGCCGATCGTGCCGCTTATGTGCGCGCGCAAGCCGCCTTGCAGTCAGCCATGGCAGACCGGGCACTCGCCGAGGCTGATCTTGATTTGCATCAGGCGGAGTTGGCGAAAGCCTGCATCTGTTCGCCGATTGATGGCGTCATTCTGGACCGCGCCGTTGATGCAGGCCAGATCGTTGCCGCCGCCCTGTCCGCACCAGTGCTTTTTACCGTGGCCGAGGATCTGGCGCAGATGGAACTTCAGGTGGATATCGACGAGGCCGACATCGGGCGCACTGCTGTTGACAACAAAGCCGTGTTCACGGTCGATGCCTATGATGACCGTCAGTTTCCCGCTGAAATCTCCGAAATCCGCTTTGCCCCGCTGACCGTTGATGGGGTGGTGACCTATAAGGCGATCCTGAGTGTCGATAACGCAGGTCTTTTGCTGCGCCCGGGTATGACCGCGACCGCAGATATCACTGTCGCTCAAATCGCGGATGCACTGACCGTGCCCAATGCAGCTTTGCGTTATGCCCCGCCTGCCGCCCGGGTTGAGGAGGAGGAGCGCAGCGGCTTGCTGGGCATGCTGATCCCGGATGGTGATGGCGCGCGCGTAACATGGGCGACGACAAGACGCTTTGGGTGATGCGCGGTGAGTTGCCCGAGGAAATCGCTGTCGTTGCAGGCCAAAGCGACGGGCGCATGACCGAGATATTGGAAGGCGCGCTAGCGCCCGGTGACTTGGTGATTGTGGACCGGATTGATGACTGATTGCGCAGACAAATCTGATGCGCTGATCCAGCTGCGCAACATCAGCCGCGTTTACGGTATGGGTGAGGCGCAGGTCAAAGCGCTCGACGGGATCAGCCTTGATATCCAAAAGGGCGAGTTTGTCGCAATTATGGGCCCCAGTGGGTCGGGTAAATCCACTGCGATGAACGTCATTGGCTGCCTTGATGTGCCCACAGGCGGCACCTACCATTTCAACGGGGTCGAGGTCGCGCACCTGACGCAGGATCAGCGAGCCCTTTTGCGGCGGCATTATCTGGGGTTCATCTTTCAGGGATACAACCTGTTGGCCCGCACCAGTGCGTTGCAAAATGTGGAATTGCCGCTGATTTACAAAGGCATGGGCCGCGCCGAACGCCAAGCTGCCGCCACCGATGCCTTGGCCAAGGTTGGGCTAGCACATCGCGCGCATCATGACCCTTCGGAGTTGTCCGGCGGTCAACAGCAGCGCGTTGCCATCGCGCGCGCCTTGGCGGGCAACCCTGAAGTGATCCTTGCCGACGAACCCACCGGCAATCTGGACACCAAACTGTCAGCCGAAATCATGGAAGTGCTGCAAAAGCTAAACCAAGACGAAGGGCTGACGATTGTCATGGTCACACATGAGGCCGATATGGCGGAATTTGCGCAGCGATTGATCTGGATGGTCGATGGGCGCATCGAACGCGATCACAAGACATCAAAGGCGGCCTGAGATATGCTTTGGGAAACCGTCCGCCTTGCTGTTCAGGCCATTTTCCGTAACGCCTTGCGGTCCTTTCTGACCGTTCTGGGCATCGTCATAGGCGTCGGTGCCGTGATTGCGATGGTCACGGTGGGGCAGGGATCCACCGAACAGGTCACCGCTGATGTGGAAAAACTGGGAACCAATATGCTGATGGTCATGCCCGGTCAGGACGCCATGGAGGGCGGGCCGGTTGGCACCGCGATCCAGCTTTTCGATATCCGCATGAACGACCTGCTGGAAGAGGAACTAAGCGTCGTTGATGTCTCGGCTCCTCTTAGCATGGGGCGCGCCCGTGCGGTCTTTGGTAATGAAAACCGGCGCACCGATGTTGTTGGCACTGATAACCGCTACTTTGCCGCCGCCCAATGGGAGATCGCGCGCGGTCGTTTGTTTGACGTCACCGAGTTGCAGTCCGGCAAACCTGTCTGCGTCATCGGTGAAACCGTGCGCGAAGACCTGTTTGGTACCTCTGACCCTGTGGGCGAGGAAATTCGCATTCAGACCCTGTCTTGTGAAGTCATTGGCTTGACGAGATCGAAGGGCGCATCGACCTTTGGCAGTGATCAGGATGACTTTGTAATCATGCCGATCCGTACGTTTCAGCGGCGGATAGCAGGCAACACGGATGTGTCGATGTTCATCGTGTCGGTCCGTGATGGTGTGGATACCGAACGCGCCAAAACCGAAATTGAGGCCGTGATGCGCGACATCCGCCGGATCGGGCGCGATGAAGAGGATGACTTCACGGTCATGGACATGAAACAGCTGGCGACCATGCTGTCAGGGATCACCGGCATTCTGACAGGGCTTTTGTCAGCGGTTGCCGCGGTCAGCCTGTTGGTGGGGGGCATCGGCATCATGAATATCATGCTAGTGTCCGTCACCGAACGCACCCGCGAAATCGGCATCCGGCTCGCGATAGGCGCGCAAGCCTGGCAGGTTCTGCTGCAGTTTCTGGTCGAGGCGATCATTCTGTCGCTTTTTGGCGGGCTGATAGGGATCGTTGTGGGTCTGGGCATGGGGTTTTTGGGCGCCACTATGCTGTCGATCCCGTTTCGGCCTGATCCGCAGATCGTGCTGATGGCTTTTGCCTTTTCTGCGGCTGTCGGCGTGATCTTTGGCTTCTTCCCGGCGCGGCGTGCCGCCCGGCTCAACCCGATTGATGCGCTGCGGCGTGAGTAAGGGCGGCATTGCAAGTCTGCCCCAATGAGACACCGCCGTCATTGGCGGGAAGGTTCTTGTTGCGCAGCACCGACAAACCTTGCACGCGCAGTTTGTCGGTTAGGGTATGAAGCAGAAAACGGTTCTGCATGACGCCACCAGATAGAACAACCCGCTGAGTTTGGGCATCTGATGCAACGCGCGTGGCGACTTCGGTAAGGGCATCTGCAAGGCCCGCGTGAAAACGTGCGGCGATCGTGGCATGGGTCGCGCCCGCTTTAAGGTCCGAGATCAGTTCAGACCAAAGCGGTTCCCACGACACGACGCCCTGATCGGAAACGTGGGTGGGATAGCCCTCGGAAACCGCGCAATCACTGATCAACGCTTCAAGTTCCATCGGCGCTTGCCCTTCGTAGCGCTGCTGGTCGAAGGCAACGCCAAGGGCCGCCGCAACCGCATCGAACAAACGCCCCGCTGATGACGCCAATGGGGCGTTTACCTTTTGCGCGATCATCTGGCTGATGAGTGCCGTTGGCTTGTCTGCCAGCAATTTTGAAATCGGCGTTCCTGCGATCTGCCGCTCCCAATTCTCACCAAAAGCGGCAATCAAATGCGCAACCAGATTGCGCCAAGGTTCGCGCACGGCTTGTTCCCCGCCGGGCAGGGGGATGGGTTGAAAATGGGCCTTTCTCTCAAAGCCGCGGTAGTCACCCAGTAGAACTTCACCACCCCAGATGGTTCCGTCTGCACCCAGCCCCGTGCCATCCAAAATTAACCCGACAGACATCGCACTTTCAGGGGCTACCTGATGCTCGGCAAGGCAACTGACCATATGCGCGTGATGATGCTGGACCCGCACAAGCGCAGCGCCCGTTTCCTTGGCAAGCTGTTCGCCCCATCTGGTCGATAGGTAGTCGGGATGCATATCCACAGCGATGACCTTTGGTGCCATGCCGTGCAGGTCCATAAACAACGCGATCTTGGCGCGGAAATCGGTGTAGGTTTCTGCGGTCGTCAGATCACCAATATGCTGTGAAGGGATCGCATGCCCGTTCTTGAGCAGACAGAAGTTTGATTTGAGTTCTGCGCCCATCGCTAGGGTCGGAGGCGCGTCCGCAAAGTCCGCATGTAACGGGATCGGCGCAGGTGCCAGACCACGCCCCCTGCGCAGGATACTAGGCCCGTCGCGATCCATGCGCATCAGGCTGTCATCCAGCCGATTCACAATATCACGGTCATGCATCAGCCACGCATCCGCGATCCCGGCCAAAGCGTTGCGTGCTTGGGAGTTACCGGTCACTTGCGGCGTGTGGGACGGATTGCCGGACGTCATGATCAGCGGTCGATCAACTTCTGCCATCAAAAGATGATGTAGCGGCGTATGGGGTAGCATAAATCCAATCCGGTTAAGGCCGGGGGCGATACCGGGCAAGGGTCGGCGCGCTTTGAGCAAGACGATAGGGGCGGCGGGTGTCGTCAGCAGATCAGCCTCAGTATCGGAAAGGTGGCAATATTCCCTGATCTGGCTCACGTCTTTGGCCATAATCGCAAAGGGTTTTGCCTTTCGGTGCTTGCGGGCCCGCAACCGCTGCACCACCTCGGCGACTGTTGCATCACAAGCCAAATGAAACCCGCCAATCCCTTTAATTGCGATGATTTGGCCCTGTATAAGCCGCTTCGCTGTTTCGGTCAGAGGATCAGTGCAGGTCACCTCACCCTGCGCATCCTCCAGCCAGATTTTCGGTCCGCACGCTTGGCAGGCGTTGGGTTGCGCGTGAAAGCGGCGATCGTTCGGGTCGTTGTACTCGCGCTGGCAGTCGGGACACATGGCGAATTCGCGCATCGACGTTTGCGCCCGATCGTAGGGAATGCCCGTCACGATGGACAGACGTGGGCCGCAGTGCGTGCAGTTGGTAAAGGGGTAGCGGTAGCGCCGGTCACCCGGATCACAGATTTCGGTTAGGCAATCGGCGCAAGTTGCTGCGTCTGGCGTGATTTCTGTGCTGATGACGCCGCTTTTGCTGTGCACGATCTGGAATTCGCCTGTGGGCGCTGCACCGCTGAGTTGTGCAGTTGCCACGCCTTCGATCATTGCCAAAGGCGGAGGATTTCGCGTGAGGCTATTCAGGAAATCATCAAGCGCGGCTTGGCCACCCCAAACGGCGATCTTTACCCCCGCACCGTCGTTCAAAACATGGCCCTTCAGCCCTGCATCCTTGGCCTTTCGCCAGACAAAGGGGCGGAACCCTACGCCTTGCACACGCCCGCGCACTGTGATTTGCAGACCGATCATTGCTAGCAGATACGCGGCAGTTGTTCACCCGAAAGCCAGTCAACAATACGGGTGCCGCCAAAGGCTGTCTCCATCTGCACAAGATGCGCGGGGTCTGCGACGGTTTCGCCAATGACTACGGCGCGCTGCCCAAGAGGATGCGCGCGCATTGCGGCCAGCAAGGTTTGTGCCTCGGCACGCGGGCAGATGGCGATCAGTTTGCCCTCATTGGCTGTGTTGAGCGGATCGAGGCCCAGCAATTCGCAGGCCGCTGCCACATCTGGGGACACTGGGATTTGGGCCTCATCCAACGCCATGCCAACGCCCGCCGCCGTTGCGATTTCGTTCAGCGTCGCGGACAGCCCCCCGCGTGTCGGGTCGCGCAGCATGGCAATACTGGGGACAGCGGCGACCATGTCGGCAACCAAACCGTGCAGGGCCGCGGAATCCGAGCAGATTTCGGTCTCAAATTCCAGATTTTCGCGCTTTGATAGCACCGCAACGCCGTGGTCCCCCATTGTGCCAGAGACGATGATCGACTGGCCCGCAGTGACATTTGCCACCGAGATATCCAAACCATCCGGCACCGCGCCGACACCGGTTGTGGTAATGAAAACTCCGTCGCCTTTGCCGCGTTCGACAACCTTGGTATCCCCGCTGATCACCTTCACATCCGCCGCCCGCGCCGCTTGCGCCATGGACCAGACGATGCGTTCCAGATCGGCCAGCGGAAAGCCTTCCTCCAGAATAAACCCAGCGGTCAGGTAAAGTGGCTTTGCCCCCATCATTGCCAGATCATTGACTGTGCCATGCACAGAAAGCGATCCTATGTCCCCTCCCGGAAAAAACAGAGGCGAGATCACGTGACCATCGGTGGACATCACCATCCGCCCTTTTTGCACGGCAAACAGTCCCGCATCATCGCCACGATCAAGGACTTCATTGCCCAGATGCTTGTGAAACACATCGCGGATCAGGTCGGCCATGGCGCGCCCGCCACCGCCGTGGGTCATATCAATGCGGTCAGTCATGCGGCGTCTCTTGGCGCGCGTTGCCGTCCATAGCTCCAATAGGCGGCACAGGCGCCCTCAGACGACACCATGCAGGCGCCCATGGGGTTATCGGGGGTGCAAACCGTGCCGAACAGCTTGCAATCGGTGGGTTTTTTGACCCCGCGCAGCACGGCGGGGCATTCGCAGGACTTGACCTCGCGCGATTGCTTTTGTGATACTCTGAACCGTTTTTCAGCGTCGTAAGCAGCGAAGTTATCAGAAATCTGCAAGGCGCTATCCGGCACAGCGCCCAAACCCCGCCATTCAAAGCTATCGCGCAGTTCCAGCACGTCGGCTACCAAGTCCTGCGCTTTGCGGTTGCCTTCGCGGGTGACTACGCGGGTGTATTGATTTTCGACTTCGGCGCGGCCTGCGTTTGCCTGCCGGATCAGCATTAGGACGGATTGCATGACATCCAGCGGCTCAAACCCCGCAATGACGACGGGCTTTTGGTATTTCTGTGCTGCGGCCTCATAGGGTTGCGATCCGATTACGGCGCTCACATGAGATGGCCCCAGAAACCCGTCGATCCTCCCAGGCCCACCCGGTGCAAAATCGGGCGAGTCGAGGATATGTCCGATGGCCGCAGGGGTCAGCACATGGTTGCAGAACACGGTGAAGTTAGTCAGCTCTTCGGCCTGCGCCATTTTGATCGCCACAGCGGTAGGGGGTGTTGTTGTTTCAAAGCCGATGGCGAAGAAAACCACTTGCTTGTTCGAATTGTCGCGCGCGATTTTCAGAGCATCCAGCGTGGAATAGACCATGCGGATGTCGGCACCATCTGCCTTGGCCTTGATCAGCGACCGCCGCCCCGTGCCCGGCACACGCATCATGTCGCCATAGGTGCACAGGATCACATCGTGTTTTTCAGCCAGTTCCACCGCATCATCCAGCCGCCGCACGGGCAGCACGCAGACAGGGCAGCCGGGGCCGTGGACGAAATGCACATTTTGCGGCATCAGGTCCTGCACCCCATAGCGAAAGATCGCGTGGGTGTGCCCGCCGCAAAATTCCATGAAGTGATATTCACGGTCGGGCTGCACCTCTTGCGCGATGCGATTGGCAAGGTTGTCAGCCAGCGTCCGGTCGCGGAATTCGCTTATGTAGCGCATGTCGGCTCTCCGCTGATTTCCGCCAGTTCTTCTTGCAATATTCCGGCTTCGGCCATCAGCGACAGCGTGTGTGCGGCCTCTTCCTCGCTCAATTTATGCAGCGCATAGCCCACGTGGATCAGCAGATAATCCCCTACAGCCACCTGATCGAGTAAGGCAGTCGAGATGCGCTTGCGCACGTTTTCGACCGTCACAACGGCCATGTCGTCCGGCTCGATGCTGAGAACTTTGGCGGGGATGGCAAGGCACATACGACGGCTCCTATTCTGCGGCTGCGGCTGCGGCAAGGTGGTGCGCGGTTCTGATCCACTTCAGCCAATCGGCCATGCCTGCGCCTGTTTTGGCAGAGGTCTGGATGATCACCAGTCTCGGGTTTATCCGGCGTGCATTGGCGACCATCAGGTCGATATCGACGTCCAGATAGGGCAGCAGATCGGCCTTGTTGATCAGCGCAAGATCAGCGGCGGCGAACATATCAGGGTATTTCAGCGGCTTATCTTCGCCTTCGGTGATGGACAGAACAACGACCTTGTGGGCCTCGCCCAGATCGAAACCTGCAGGGCAGACAAGATTGCCCACGTTTTCGATAAACACGATCCCGCCCGGTTTCGGGCCAAGATCATCAACCGCGTGACCGACCATATGCGCGTCCAAATGGCAGCCTTTGCCCGTATTGATCTGCACGGCAGGCGCGCCCGTGGCGCGAATGCGATCTGCGTCGTTGCTGGTTTGCTGATCGCCTTCGACGACATAGCAAGGTGTGGCGCAGCTTAGCATTTCAATTGTTTTGACCAAGATCTCTGTCTTGCCCGATCCGGGGCTTGAGACCAGGTTCAGTGCAAGGATACCATCTTCCACAAACCGGCGACGGTTGGCATCTGCATAGCCATCATTCTTGGCCATGATATCGCGTTCCAGCGCAATTTCACGCGGCTGCCCGTGGTGGTGTTTGCCGTCGATCTGCACCTGGCCTTCGCCACAGCCGCATGTTCCGCACATTATACCACCTCCAGTTTACTAATCTTGAGCGCGTCGCCTTGGATCATTTCCATCGGACCTGCGCCGCAAAGCGGGCAGGGATCGTAGCGTTGCCGCACCGTCGCCGTCTGTTGGCAGGTGAGGCAGCGCGCCTTAGCCGGGGATGTTGTGATCTCGACACTCGCACCTTCTGCAACGGACCCGCGCATGACCACGTCAAAGCCAAAGCGCAGCGCGTCCGGTTCCACGCAAGACAACGGCCCGACCTCTAGCCAGACGCGGTTCACGCGGGTGAACCCGTCTTTCTCGGCCTGTTCCTGAATGATCTCGCGGATGTTTTCGCAAAGCGACATTTCATGCATGTCCCCTGCCTCCGATCGTGTGCTGCGCAAACCAATCGCGCAGGAATGCTGTGGCCAATGTCAGGTTGTTCTGGGCAAGCGGGCTAAGCCCTTCTTTGACTTCTCCGAAATCATGGCCTGTGATGCCCAACACGAATGCCTGTGGCGCGTCCCCGTAGAGCGTTTGGTACAGGGCAAGCACCGCTTGCGGGCTCAGGCTGTGGCTGGTGACTTCATAGGCCGTCGACGCGGCAACAGGGGCGAATTCATAGGGCGTATCGGAATGCATCAAAGCGTCGGCAAAGACGACAATACGCGCGTCTGCTATCAAAAGGGCATGATCGACGGTCAGTTGATAATCGCTGGTCACGGCAATACCCGGCTCGTCCATCATCCGCGCGGCCAGCGCTGGCCCGAGCCCGTCGTCACCCCGCCCGGGGTTACCATATCCGATCAGCCGGATCATAGCGCGCGCGCCCGTTTGTCGATCATCTGGCCATCGGCATCCAGCAACTGCACCTCAAGCGGCATCTGCCCAAGCGCATGGGTCGCGCAGGACAGGCAAGGGTCGTAAGCGCGGATCGCAACCTCGACGTGGTTCAGCATACCTTCGGTGATTTCGGGTTGCCCCGAGATATGTTTGACCGCTACGTCCTTGACCGCGCGGTTCATGCCTTCGTTGTTGTGGGTCGTGGACACGATCAGGTTGCAGTAGGTGACCTGGTCGTTCTCATCGACATTGTAGTGATGGATCAGATTGCCGCGCGGGGCTTCGATCACGCCGATGCCTTCCTCGCGGCGCTCTCCCGTGGCCTTGAGGTCGGTGCCTTGCAGATCAGGGTCATGCAGCAGCTCGGTGATCTTTTCGACGCAATGCAGCACCTCGATCATGCGCGCCCAGTGGTTGGCGAGGACGGCATGCGTGCGCAAACCGTTGTTGGCCGCGAGCATTTCTTCACGCGCGGCATTCGCCAGCGGCGTATCAATCAGGCTGACGGTGTTCATGCGGGCCAGCGGGCCAACGCGGTACCAGCCGGTTTCGGGGCCCATCGCTTTGATGAAAGGGAATTTCATGTAGGACCATGCGCGCACGTCTTCGCGTAGGACCTCGTGATATTGGTCATAAGGCAGTTGGTCGAATACCGTGGTCCCATCCGGTTCGATCATCCGCAGATTGCCGTGATAGAGATCGAGCGCTCCGTCACCTTCGCGCACCAGCGACATATATTTGGACGGGAACGCACCAAAACCACCGACCAACTCGGCATGGTCCAGCGTGTAGTTACGGGCCAGCGCCAGCGCATCCAAGGCCCATTCCTGCATTTCGGTCACGGTCTTCAGAAACGTGTCGCGGGTGGCGATTGGCAGGTTGTGGTTGATGCCACCCGGAATGGCGGCAGTGCCGTGGATTTTCTTGCCGGCCGTCGCCTCGATAATATCCTGCCCGAACTTGCGCATTAGAATTGCGCGACGACCCAGTTCTGGTTTTTCGCGCAGCACCTCAAAGATATTGCGCTTGGCGGCGGGGGCATCAAAGCCGAACAGCAAATCAGGGGCGGCGAGGTGGAAGAAATGAAGCACATGGCTTTGCATCACCTGCCCATAGTGCATCAGGCGGCGCATCTTTTCGGCCGTTGGTGGCAATTCATCGACCCCGCAGATCACATCCATTGCCTTGGCAGCGGCCAGATGGTGACTGACAGGGCAAATGCCGCAGAGGCGCTGCACGATGACCGGCACCTCCCACAGCAAGCGACCGTGGATGAACCGCTCAAATCCTCGGAATTCGACGATGTGCAGGCGTGCCTCATCGACCATCCCGTCCTTATCAAGGTGAATTGTCACTTTGCCGTGCCCTTCGACGCGGGTGACGGGCGAAATCTCGATGGTGCGTGGTGCATCAGTCAAAACGAATATGCTCCCGTTCAAAACCCTGAAACTTGCCTGACAGCAGACCAGTGAGTGCTTCAAAGATCACGTCCCCCGTGGGCGCGCAGCCAGGGATCTGATAGTCGATCTCAACCACTTCGGAACAGGGATAGACCCGGTCCAGCAACAGCGGCAGCGCCGGGTCGTTGGGGATGATCTGGTCCTTGTTTTGCGTGAATGGGCCGTTGATGTAGGCCTCTTCCAAACATTCACGCAGAGGTTCATCCGAATGCATGATCGCGTTGCGCATGGCGGGCAGCCCGCCCATAATCGCACATTGCCCAAGCCCAATCAGTATATCACAGTTGCGCCGGAAATCCTGCAAAACATGCACGTTTTCCTCATTACAGCAGCCACCCTCGATGATCCCGATGTCGCAGCGCTGAGTGAACCGTTTGATGTCCGTTAGCGGCGAGCGGTCGAATTCCACCAGTTTCATCAGTTCGATCAGCCGCTCGTCGATATCCAGCAATGCCATATGACAGCCAAAACACCCCGCAAGTGAGGCCGTAGCGATGCGGGCTTTGCGTAATTCATTCATCGCGTTTCTTTTCTATATCATGGCCGATCAGGTGGTTGTCGTAGTCGCGCGTACCAATGGGGCGGGAGAAACCTTCGCGTTTGCGGATGATGCAGCCGACCGGGCAGACCTCTGCCGAGATCGCAAAATCAGTCACCTCCGCATCCGTATCGGCTAAATCCGCACCATTTGCCGCGATATGGCGGTGAATGCCGCGCCCGACATAGCCAAAGACCCCTTTGCCATCGACATCCTGCGAGGCCCGCACGCAGCGTCCGCAGGAAATGCAGCGGTTGTTGTCCAGCGCGACATCGGGGTGCGAGGCATCGACGGGGCGGCAGGGTTCCAGATAGGGGAATTGCGTCGGTTCCGTCATACCAAGGCGGTAGGCCATGGCCTGCAATTCGCAGTTCCCGCTGGCCTCGCAGATCGGGCAGAGGTGGTTGCCTTCATTGAAGAGCATTCCCACCAGATCGCGGCGCAGTTTGTTGATATGTGGCGTCTCATTCTCGACTAACTGATCGGGTGCTGCTGGTTGCGTACAAGCGGCCACACTGCGCCCACCCGCCTTGACCGTACAGACCCGGCAGCCACCTTGATGGCGCAGCCCCTCGTGATCGCACAGGCGTGGGATATAGATGCCGGTTTCGTCTGCGGCCTCCATGATCGTCTGGCCCTCTTTGGCGGTGATTTCGATGCCGTCGATTTGAAAGGTAAACCCGCTCATTTGCTGAAATCCTTGTCATAGATTGAGGAGCGGCGTTTCGCCAAAACCCGCGCGTCACTGATCGCCGACTGAATATCAAAGGTGGCGCGGATACGGTCTTTGGGTGGTTTCACCATCGCGGAATAGACCAGCGGGAAATTATCCAATGTCGACAGGATCGGATTGGGCGAGGTCATGCCAAGCCCACAGCGGCTGGTTTCCATAATCGTAGCGGACAAGTCCTTGAGGTAGGCAATGTCGGCGGGGTTGGCGAGGCCTTTGCGGAACTTTGCGACCGCTTTTTGCAAGAACACATTGCCGACGCGGCAAGGCGTGCAGTACCCGCAGCTTTCATGGACGAAGAACGACATATAGTATTCGACGATTTCAAGGATATTGCGCTGGCTGGAAAACACCACGATGGCCCCGCCGGTGGCCAGATCATCAAAGGTTAGTTTGCGGTGAAACGTATCGCGGGCGATCATCGTGCCTGACGGCCCACCTACCAGCACGGCGGCAGCATCCTCGCCGCCTGCCATCTCCAACAATTCGCGCACGGACAACCCGTAAGGCAGCTCATAGATGCCGGGATTGATGCAATCGCCAGATACGCTGAACAGCTTGGTCCCGTGGCTGCCTTCCGTCCCCATGTCAAAGAACCACCCCGCCCCGCAATCAAGAATACGTGCGGCGTGGCAGAAGGTTTCGACGTTGTTGACGACCGTGGGATGGCCAAGATAACCGCTGGTGACAGGGAAGGGGGGCCGCGTTTTGGGCTCACCCGGAAGGCCTTCGCAAGAACTGATCAGCGCGCCTTCTTCACCACAGATGTAGGCACCTGCACCCATTTGCACGCGGATATCGAAGTTGAAGTCATCGGAACCAAGGATCGCGTTGCCGAGCAACGTTTTTTCGCGACGCTCTGCCAAGACTTCCTCCAGCAGCTCGCGCAGATAGACATATTCCCCGCGCAGATAGATGATGCCTTCGCGCGCGCCGACCGCGCGGGCGGCAATGGTCATGCCTTCGATCAGCAGATGGGGGCGTTCGGTTAGCAGAACGCGGTCTTTAAAGGTTCCCGGCTCCCCCTCATCGGCGTTACAGATGATAAACCGGCGGTTTTCTTCGGTCTGTGACGCGAAACGCCATTTCATGCCGGTGGTAAAGCCAGCGCCACCACAGCCACGCAGCCCACTGGCCTCGATCTGGTCGATGATCTGGGTGGGGGTCCGTTCCAGCGCCTTTTTCAATCCCGCTTCGTCCGAGACTGGCCCTAACAGGACCGTACCGGCGTGTTTGATGTTGTTGTCCACCATCCGCACCGCGCGGGCATGAGGCGTCAGATCATCGAACCGGTCCGAGATCAGGTCTTCGGGGCGTTTGCCGTCTTTCAACGCCGCTGCAATTGCGCGCACCTTTTCGGGGGTCAGCGCCGTCACAACGACATCATTGATCATCGCGGCTGGGGCTTGATCACACATGCCGATGCAAGGAGTGTTTTCGAGGGAGAAGGCGCCATCCGCCGAGGTTTGGCCGACCGTAATACCTAGCTCTTTCTCAAAGGCTTCGGTCACAGCGGCTAATCCCGCGAATTGATCTACGATATCGTTACAAAGCCGGATCGTGACGCGCCCTTTAGGTTCCAGCGATAGGAAGGCATAGAAACTCGCAACCCCCTCGACCGCGACCTGCGTCAGCCCGGTTTTGGCGGCAACCGTCTGCATCGCGGCGCGCGAAATGCACCGGAACCGGTCCTGCACATCGCGCAAGATATCCAGCATCCTGTGCGGATCATTTTGGTAGCGCTCACATATCAGGGCAATCTGATGTTGTTCTGCGCTTGGTTTTGAACCTGTTGTCATGCCGTTGTCGCATCCCTGCATCGCGGACTTTCCACGCACAACAGGTATAACAGGTGCCCAAGCGGCTCATTGACATGCATCAATCGATTGTCACGCAGAACGGAGTTCACTGGGGTCAACCTCAGAAAGGGTACCTCCACTGTCCGGACATCATCACCATATTGATCCCAAGGCCGGAAACGCGCGCATTTTCTGGGCTGTTGCAATCAACATCCTGCTGACGATTGTGCAAATCATTGGGGGTATTCTATCGGGGAGCCTCGCGTTGATTGCCGATGCCATCCACAACCTGTCCGATGCGCTGTCGCTTGTACTGGCTTTCGTGGCGCGCAAAATCGCACAGCGGCCTGCGGATGATACGATGACCTTTGGCTATGGCCGGGCCGAGATCGTGGCCGCCTTGATCAATTACACCACGCTGATCCTGCTGGGAGTGTACCTGATTTATGAAGCGATCTTGCGCTTTGTCACGCCTGCGGATGTGGACGGCTGGATGGTGGTGATTATCGCCGCTTTCGCGCTGGTGGTCGATGCGGTGACGGCGATGCTGACCTATGCACTGTCAAAGCAAAGCATGAACATCCGCGCCGCGTTCTTGCACAACGTGGCCGACGCGCTGGGGTCGGTGGCGGTGATCGTGGCGGGCACTGCGATCATTCTGTACGACTGGCGGCTGATTGACTCTGCGATCACGCTGCTGATTGCGAGCTATATCATCTGGCAATCTGTTTCCGAAATCGGCGGGGCTATCCGTATCCTGATGCTGGGCAGCCCGCCTGATCTTGATACCCGCGCCATCCTTTCAGCGATCCGTAGCGTTGAAGGCGTCGCCGACGTCCACCACCTTCATCTGTGGCAAATGCAGGAACATCAACCGGCACTTGATGGGCATATCGTGATTGCACAGGGCGCATGGGGTGACGCGGACACGATAAAGCGGGCCGTGAAAACCGCCCTACGCGACGGATTTGGCCTGTCGCACATCACGCTGGAGACAGAGTGTCATGCCCACGCCTGCAGGGACCCGTTGGAAGTTGGGCACAAGGCGGTGGCACGTTGATCAATATCAAAGCCAAGGCCTGATAAACGACTTAGACCCGATGTGACCGTAACAAAGCGCATCGCAGAGTATTCACATGCAAGACATCCTTATCTGGCTCAACGACCAGTTGCTGCGAATGCAATGGCTGTCGGATTTGGTCACATGGCTGGTGCGGGACGGCTTTGGGCTAGATACGGCCGAGCGGATCGGCGGCAGCGTTCATTTCTTTATCTATGATGTGATCAAGATCTTCATTCTGCTCTCGGTACTGATTTTCAGCATCTCTTACGTGCAAAGCTATTTTCCGCCCGAACGCACCCGCCGTATTTTGGGCCAAAGACAGGGCTTATGGGCCAATACCGTCGCCGCCTTGCTGGGGACAATTACGCCGTTTTGTTCGTGTTCATCTATCCCGCTGTTTATCGGATTCACCAGCGCAGGCTTGCCGCTGGCGGTCACCTTTTCATTTCTGATTTCGTCGCCACTGGTTGATCTGGCCTCGGTGATCTTGCTCGCCAGCATCTTTAACTGGTCCATCGCCTTGGCCTATGTCGCCATTGGGCTGGTTCTCGCAATCCTAGGCGGCACATTGATCGGGCGGCTGAAGCTAGAGGATCAGGTCGAAGACTTTGTCTACCAAAGCCCTGTCAGCGATCACGACAATGACGGCGCGATCAGCAGGCGCGAGCGGCTGACCTATGCCCGCGATCAGGTGGCAGAGATTGCCGCACGGGTCTGGCTTTATGTGCTGATTGGTGTGGGGATTGGTGCCGCGATCCATAACTTGATCCCCGAAGGTTTCATCTCGGCGCTGTTGGGGCAGGATAAATGGTGGTCGGTGCTGGTCGCTACGGTGGCTGGCGTGCCGATGTACGCGGACATCTTTGGCACATTGCCGATAGCCGAGGCCTTGGTGAATAAAGGTGTCGGACTTGGGACTGCGCTGACTTTTATGATGGCCGTGACTGCGCTGTCGCTCCCGTCTTTGATCATGCTCAAGCGGGTGGTGAAACTGCCGCTTTTAGGTGTGTTCGTCGGGGTCGTTACCGTTGGCATCATCCTGATTGGCTATATTTTCAACGCAACAGCGCATCTGTTTGTCTAAGAGAAGGAACGCGACATGATTATCAAAATACTGGGGTCCGGCTGCAAGAAATGTGTGGCTTTGGCAGATAACGCCAAGGCCGCGACACAGGCCGAAGGGATCGACGCAGAGATCCAAAAAGTGACCGATATCGTGGCCATTGCGGGCTACGGGATTATGGCGACACCTGGGTTGGTGATTGACGAAAAGGTCGTGTCCAGCGGGCGCGTTCTGAACGCATCCGACATCAGCAAGTTTCTGCGCGAGGCAAGGCAATAACTCGGCACAAACAAAGCTACGGCACGAAGTTTTCAACAACGGACATGCGCCTGAGCTCCGCGGAAGGACGGCCATGCACCAGAATATGCGCGATGATAAGATTGGCATCCATTTAGGCCACCAGTTTTGCCGCGACATTGAGGGCGCTTTGCGCGTTTTCAGTCCCATTATAGGGCAGCAGGATTTTGTTGATCATCGGATCACTCCATTTGGCTGCTCAAGACTGACCAGGCACGGCGAGATGCCGATCAATGCGTAGCTAGGCGCTATGGCTGCGCAGATAACCCGCGAGGTCATCGAAGCTGCGCATCTGGTCGTAATCCGCCTCTGGCATCGGCAAGGACAGCTCTTTGCCAAGGCCAGTGATCAGCGTCATGAAGTCCATGGAATCGATGTCAAATTCGTCGCGCAAATCAGCACTGCGGTCGATGTCATCGAGAGGGATCTCCGGGGCGATGCGTCCCAGATGTTTCTCCAATAGGGCTTGAATGGAATCGTCGGTCATAGCTTCTCCGGATGTTGCAGGTGCTTGATGATAGCGCGCAGGAATTTCGCACCGTTGTGCCCGTCGCTAACGCGGTGGTCAGCGGCAAGCGTGATCTGGGCAATGCGGCGGGGCTGCACCGTGTCATCAATCACTGCAGGTTGCAGTGTGGGTGTACCGATCCCCACAATCGCCACTTGCGGCGGGAAGATGACGCCGGTGATGCCAGCGACACCGCGGTCGCCCAAACTAGTCAGGGTGATCGTTGGATCAGAGAGTTCCCGCGCGCGAAACCGCCCTTGCCGGACACGGGCCACAAGGTCTTTCAGCCGCGCCATCAGCGCTGTCAGGTCACCTGTGGTCGCGTCGTGCAGGGCAGGGGCCACAAGCCCGCCACTGCGCAGGTTGATCGCCATGCCCAGATGCACGGCCTCGCCGGGGATGAACTGGCCATCTTCGAAATGCCCGTTGAAGTCAGGATATTTTTGCGCTGCCAGCGCGACCGCGCGGATATACAGCACACCGAGCGCCAAACGGGCTTCGGGCGGCTGATCAGCGTTAATGGACGCGATGAAATCCTCGGCCCGGGTCAGGTCAATCTGATCGTATAGATAATAATGCGGGATCTCGCGTTTAGAGCGGGTCATGGCCGCTGAAATCGCCTGACGCATCGCGGACAGCGGTTCAGGCGCCTTGGCGTCAGGGATGTCGTTCAGCGAGATGATCTTTTCAGTCCCAAGGCTGGCAAGATCAAACCCCGTTTGGCCGGCACGCCTCCGGGCGGCAGGGCTGACGCGTTGGCGGTCTGATAGCGATAGCTCTGGTGGCATTTCTGGGGGTTGTTCCGGCACTGGGCTTGGCTCTTCGGGCGCAACAGGCGGCGCGACTGGGTCAACCGGTTGCGGTGCCTCCGGCGGCGGCGGCGCGGGTGACGGATCGGCGGGTTGCGGCATGTCTGGCGTGTCGGGTTCGGCACTGGCGCGGATCACCGCAATGGGCGTCCCGACCGGGACTTTCGTGCCAAGTGGCACCAGCCATTTGTCCAAAAACCCATCCTCGAAGACTTCGATTTCAATGGCCCCTTTCTGCGTTTCGACCGCCGCAATGATATCGCCCCGGTGAACCGGATCACCGGGCCCGACGAGTTGTTCAACCAACGTCCCATCCTCCATATCTGCGCCCAAAGAGGGCATCACGAAATCGGTCATGGCTTTTGCTCCATCACCCGCTTGACCGCCGCAACGATTGTGTCGACCTGCGGAATAGCAGCCTGTTCCAGATGGGCAGCGTAGGGGATCGGCACTTCTTCGCTACAGACACGGGCGAGGGGGGCATCTAGATCGTAAAACGCATCCTCAGCCAGTTGCATGCCGATTTCAGCGGCAAGGCTGCCGGTTCGCCAGCCTTCATCAACCATCAGCGCCCGGTGCGTGCGGGCGACAGACGCCTTGATCGTATCCATATCCAGAGGGCGCAGACTGCGCAGGTCAATCACCTCTGCCTCGATCCCGTCCTTGGCCAGCGCCTCTGCCGCATCCAGCGTTTTGAACAGCGACCCACCATAGGTGATCAGTGTGATATCGCGGCCCTTGCGGCGCACCACCGCGCGGTCAATGTCCACGGGGCCAGCATTTTCTGCCAGCTCGCCTTTGCGATTATAGAGCATCACATTTTCAAAGATCAGCACCGGATCAGGGTCTTGCAGCGCGGTCCACAGCATCCCGCGCGCGTCTTCTAACGTCGCAGGGGTCAAAACTCGCAACCCCGGAATATGGGCGTACCACCCTTCCAAAGAATGTGAGTGTTGCGCAGCCAGTTGTTTGCCCGCCCCTGTCGCCATGCGGATCACCACAGGGACGCCAAATTGGTTGTTGGACATATGCCGCAAGGTGGCAGCGGTGTTCATGATCTGATCGAGTGCGAGCAGGGAAAAGTTGACGGTCATCACTTCTACAATCGGGCGCATCCCTGCGATTGAAGCCCCGATACCCGCACCGGTGAAGCCGGACTCTGATAACGGTGTATCGCGGATACGGTCAGGGCCGAATTGATCAAGCAAGCCCTTACTGACCGCATAGCACCCGCCGTAGTGACCTACGTCTTCGCCCATCAAGAACACACGATCATCACGTGTCATCGCATCGGTGATCGCGGTCTTGACGGCATCACGATAGGTCGTCTCGACCATGTTGTCTGGGGCGGCGATTTCTGGCGGGGCGGGGCGGTCAGGTGCCATCACGAAATGCGTAAGCGTCTCCAACGGCTCATCCGTCCCGCTTTCAGCAAAGGCCACCGCCTCTGCAATCTCAGCCGCCACCTCTGACGTGATCTCGGCCACGTCGTTTTCGTGTAAAAGCCCGCTTTGCATCGCCCACTCGCGGAAACGCACAATCGGGCCTTTCTCGCGCCATTCGGCGACCTCTTCCTTGGGGCGATAAAGCTGCGCATCGAACATTGAATGGGCACGGAAGCGATAGGTGCGGCATTCCAGAAAATACGGCTTCCCGGTCTCGGCGATGGTCTGCAGCGCACGCCGCGCAGCAGCCTCGACCGCAACAACATCCATGCCATCAACCACCTCTGACGTGATCGCATAACCACGCGCCTTGGCCGCGATATCGACTTCGGCTTCGGTCAGATCCAGTCGAGTGCCCATCGCATAACCGTTGTTTTCGCAGACAAACAGGACGGGCAGGCCCCAGAGTTTC
>Ga0115562_1001207_pt1 | contig 19135 bp, 15 predicted proteins | sample COGITO_mtgs_1105_6_FD_87200 | JGI IMG/M metagenome (GOLD analysis project Ga0115562, IMG submission 87200) | Pelagic marine microbial communities from North Sea - COGITO_mtgs_110516 | ecosystem: Environmental > Aquatic > Marine > Epipelagic | place: Germany:Helgoland, sampling site Kabeltonne...
ATAATAGCTTTCAGTCTTGTTGTAATGACAATGGTTATAATTAATTATATACTTGGCATTAATATAAGTGCTAAACTAACAGGTATTGAAAATGCTGATCCAGAAATTGATATAATAATTGAAAATGAAAAAAAAACACCACCTAATATAATTAAAAAAAAGAAGGAAGTATTTCATTTACCTGAAAATATATACACATATGAAGATGCTAAATCTGTTTGCAATGCATATGACGCCGAGCTGGCCACTATTAAAAATATTGACGATGCATATAAGAGTGGTGCCGAATGGTGTAGTTACGGATGGTCCGACAAGCAAATGGCACTGTTTCCAACACAGTACTCTACATGGCATAAACTACAAAAAAAAGGTGAACATAAAAACAGCTGCGGAAGACCAGGTATAAATGGCGGTTTCATAGCCAGTGAAGGTAATAAATATGGTGCTAACTGTTATGGATACAAACCTACCATTAATGGATTAAATATAGATTATATGAATAATTTAACATTACATCCTGAAAATGCAGAAGATAAAATAACCAATAAAAAAATACAATATTATAAAAATAATATTAATAATATAACCATATCACCATTTAATTCTAGTTCTTGGAATGCATAGGTTACATGTAGAAATTTTTATAATATTCATCGTTTTCTTCCTTCTTTATTAGCTTTTGTACTATATCAGTTGTTACCGTAAACGGAAATGTAACACTGAGTGACACATCTTCCTCAAATAGATTGGTATCAGGTTTCATCAATCTATATAGATTGATTTTTGTGTAAATAATTTCAATACATCTTTTAAGATTTCTTACACCTTTTTCCTTATTTGTATAATTATCCATAATATATTTAAGCGTATCCTGTGGAATAATAATGTCTTCTTTATTAAAATTTACATTACTCATTACTTTAGGAACAAGATAATTGTTTGCTATGATCGTCTTCTGTTTACTATCATATCCATTCGTTTGAATACGATACATTCTGTCTTTTAAAATTGGGTTAATCTTATCCTCGTCGTTATAACTAAATATAAACAATACCTTACTTAGGTCAAAATCAATTTCTGAAAAGTACTTATCGTGAAATCCGCTATTCTGTGTAGCATCTGTCAAATGTGTCAAGATACCAATAATCTCTTCTCCTTTAGGTGTATCACTTACCTTATCAAGCTCGTCAAAATAAATAACTGGATTCATGCATTTACTCTTAATTAGAATATCAACTATTTTACCCCACGTTGAACCTTCATATGTGTATGAATGACCTTCCAGAAAACTACTATCTGTGGCGCCACCCAATGCAATAAATTCAAATGGTCTATTTAGAATTTTACTAATACCTTCTTTTACAAGAGTAGTTTTTCCAGTACCCATAGGACCTTTAATAGCTATAGCAGTTCCTACCGATGCAGGATTTGATATAAGCTGACCTATAAATTGCATAATCTGCATCTTGGCATCGTTTAGACCATATGCAGCCGCGTCAAGATTACTTTTCGCTTGTTCCATGAAATCATGACATCTTTCTATTCCGTCCGAAATATTGATCGGCAAATTACAATATTTATTAAAAGGAATTTGCATAAATGTATCTACCCAATTCTTCACTTTATTATATTCTCCTTCACCTGGAGCCATATACTTTAATGTATTTATTTTACGCAACGCAATTGACTTATATAAATCTGGCATATCTGATTCAAGCAACGAAATACGATATGGTTTGGTTGAACTTGATATACCGCTCACCATCTTTAATTGTTTAATAACATTTAATTGATCATTTACACTCATTTTTTTAAAATATTTAAAATCATTTAATACATCTTTGCTTCTTACCAATTTATTAAACTTTTTGTAATTTTTATTTTTAACTTTACTTTCGTTCTTTCTTTCTTTATTTTTAATACATTTAATATCGTCATTGATACATTCCTCATAATCCTTCAAAACACTACTTATTTTACCCTTTTTTTTATTTTCTTTAATAACATCTCTAATATTTGTAAGGAAATTAAGATCGTCAATCTTATTTACTCCTTTTTTATCAACTTCGTTGCCTTTGCCTTTACCTTTACCTTTGTAGCCTTTGTCGCCGTCGTCTTTGCCGTCGTCTTTGCCGTCGTCTTTGTCGTCGTCTTTGTCGTCTTTGTCGTCACCGTCGTCTTTGTCGTCGTCTTTGTCGTCATCGTCGTCTTCGTCGTCTTCGTCGTCTTCGTCGTCGTCTTCGTCGTCGTCTTCGTCGTCGTCTTCGTCGTATTTTTCGTTGTTACCTCCAATTGTAAAAATTATATTAAAATGATCGCCTTTCTTTTTAATAATATCTTCTAAATCTTCATCTTCATCTTCATCTTCATCTTCATCTTCATCTTCATCTTCATCTTCATCTTCATCTTCATCTTCATCTTCATAATCTTCGTCATCTTCGTTGTCGTCTTCTTTAATATGTTTTCTTTTAGATTTTTTTGTTTTCTCTTTCATATATTTAGAAGGAAACATCTTAGACAATAGTTTGCGATATTCTTTCATATCTATCTCTTCGTCTGAGGTGTCTCCTTCTTCTGATTCAGAATCCGGATCTTTTGACCCTTTTTTTAGTTTAGTTTTATCATCTTTTTTATTTCTAAGATCGTATCGTGATTTGGCACCCTTTTTATTATCTTTGTTATCTTTGTTACTACTCATATTTATTTACTTGTGAAAAATATTTATATTATTTTGTTTCAATTTATAATTATAATTATAAAATTGAAACAATCTAAATATTATTGTATAAATATAAGGAGGTTATGGAGAAAAATCACGAATGTTCCAAAATTATAGGTATCCAGTTTAGTATTCTGTCCGCAGAAGAAATTAGAAAATTATCAGTAGCAAATATTACATCGCGTGATACATTTGTAAATGGAAAACCTGTAATAAATGGATTATTTGACCCAAGAATGGGTGTTTTAGAGCCTGGTTTTATATGTCCAACCGACGGACACAATTATATTAATACACCTGGATATTTTGGTCATATGGAGTTAGCAAAACCTGTATATTACATACAGTATTTGACTACAATTCTAAAAGTGTTGAGGTGTGTATGTATTAAATGTAGCAAATTGTTAATTAGTAAAGAAATACATAAAGCTTTGCTAAATCATAGTAGTGAAAAAAAATGGTCCGCCGTATTTGCTCTGGCAAGTAAGGTAAAACGTTGCGGTGATTGCACAAGTGATGGCTGCGGGTGCCGACAACCAATAAAAATTAAAAAAGAAGGGCTATCAACCATTTTTGCAGAATGGGAAACCATGGAAGGAATGACAGATCAAACTTCGGACAATTTAACAATGAAACTAACGCCTGAAATGGTGTTAAAAATATTTAGAAGAATTTCTGATGAAGATGTGAATTTTATGGGGTTTAGTTCAGTATTTTCAAGACCTGATTGGATGATCTGCCAAGTGTTGGCCGTACCACCGCCGTCAGTAAGACCATCAGTAAAACACGATGCACAACAAAGAAGTGAGGATGACTTAAGTCATATTCTAGTAAATATTATAAAAGCTAATAAAACACTTGAAGAAAAAATTAAGCAAAACGCTGCCGCGACTGTTATTGAAGATTGGGCGATGGTTCTACAATATTATGTTGCAACAATGGTAGATAATAAGATTCCTGGTGTAGCATCCGTTGCCCAACGTTCCGGACGACAACTGAAAGCCATTAAAGAGCGTCTTAGTGGAAAGCAAGGTCGTGTAAGAGGCAATTTAATGGGAAAACGTGTCGATTTTAGTGCTCGTTCCGTCATTACACCTGACCCTAATTTATCTATTAAAGAATTGGGTATTCCTCTTAAAGTTGCAAAGAATATTACAAAACCAGTATATGTTAATGATAAAAATAAAGGTTTCTTATTAAAACTCGTACAAAATGGTCCTGACTTCTATCCAGGTGCTAAAATATTAGAAAAGAAAAATGGCGATAATATTTCTTTAAGATACATAGACAGAAATTCAATTAAACTACAAAATGGTGATGTTGTTCATAGACATATGATGGATGGTGATGCCATTCTATTTAACAGACAGCCTACACTTCATAGAATGAGTATGATGTGTCACATCGCTAAGGTTTTACCAAAAGGCGATACTTTCCGGATGAATGTTGGTTGCACAAAACCATATAATGCTGATTTTGATGGTGATGAAATGAATCTGCATATGCCACAAGATGTAGAAGCCGAAACTGAACTACGAAATCTTGCCGCTGTTCCATATCAAATAATTAGTCCAGCAAATAATCAATCTATAATCGGTATATTCCAAGATTCTTTACTTGGATGTTATCGTTTCTCAAGAGAAAATATTAATTTTACACCTAGGGATGCTATGTCCATGTTGGTTAATATTAACTCGTTTGATGAATCTATCTTTTCAAAAAAAAATATGGTGACAAATTTTGATTTGCTATCACAAATTATTCCACCTATTTCTATGTATCAAAAAACCAAAGCGTTTAAAGATTCTGAAGATAAAAAAGTTAGTAATAATATTCTTGAAATTAAAAATGGTAAATATATCAGAGGTCAGATAGATAAAAGCGTATTGGGGTCAGGCTCAAAAGGTCTCATTCAAAGAATATATAATGATTATTCTCCTATGGTATCAGCTAATTTTGTGGATAATATCCAATTTATTGTGAATGAATACATGAAACTAAGTGGGTATAGTGTTGGAATATATGACTTGATTGCAGATAAGAAAACTAATGATAAAATTTCTCAAGTAATTATTGATAAAAAGCGCGAAGTGAAAGAACTTATAGACGAAACACATCTTGGTGTGTTTGAGAATAACACTGGTAAAACAAATGTAGAAGAATTTGAAACACGAATTAATAATATTCTTAATGAAGCAAATGCAAAAGCAGGTAAGATTGGTAAAGAAAGTCTAATTTCAGATAATCGTTTTGTTATTATGGTTAATGCCGGTTCAAAGGGTAGTGATATTAATATATCACAAATGATATCTTGTTTGGGTCAACAGAATGTTGACGGAAAACGAATTCCATATGGATTTGACAGCAGAACACTACCGCATTTTACAAAATATGATGATTCACCTAACGCGCGTGGCTTTGTTGAAAATTCATTTATAGAAGGTCTAACCCCCGAGGAATTATTCTTTCATGCTATGGGTGGCCGTGTTGGACTTATAGATACAGCAGTAAAAACATCTCAGACAGGTTACATTCAAAGAAGGCTAATTAAAGGTATGGAAGATATATACGCCGCATACGACGGAACAGTAAGAAACAACAAAGGGAAAGTCGTACAGTTTAAATACGGTGATGATAATATGGATACTACAAAAGTAGAAAATCAACAAATACCTATCTGTAAAATGTCTTTGGATGAAATATATATGTATTTCACATTCCCGGTTGACAATGACCTTGTCAAATTAACCTTTACACCGCAAGCGTTAAAGCGGTATAAACAACAGAAAAATCTTAAACAAAAAGAAAAACAATACATTGATTACATCATTGAAAAACGGTCTGAAATTATAAAATACATATTTAAAAATACTGATAATACTACCGTTCATACACCTGTTGCGTTTAGTTATATCATTAATAACATTAAGAACCAAGTAAATATAGTATCTACTTCTAAATCTGATATAACACCGATTGAGGCGTTTGATATTATTGAAGAAGGAATTGAAAAACTAAATAATAGCTATTACTACAAACCAACAGAACTGTTTAAAACAATGTATTACTATTATCTTTATCCAAATGATTTATTGATTGTTAAACATTTTAATCGTAAATCTTTAATTTCTCTTGTAGAATTTATTATATTGCAATATAAGCGATCCATTATTCCACCAGGAGACATGTGCGGTATGATATCAGCGCAATCAATTGGAGAACCTACTACACAAATGACACTTAATACCTTTCATTTTGCTGGTGTTGCAAGTAAATCTAACGTAACAAGAGGTGTTCCGCGTATTGAGGAAATATTGTCTTTGTCTGAAAATCCTAAAAATCCATCCATCACCGTTTATTTAAAAGAGCATGAACAAACCAATAAAAACAAAGCCCAAGAATACATACATATATTGGAACACACTAAATTATATGACATCACAAAATGTGTGGAGATTTTGTTTGATCCCGATGATATGAATACATTGATTGAAGAAGATAGAGTCTTGTTGTCACAACATAAAGAGTTTCAAGATATAATGAAAGAATGTATTGACGATTCATATGGAGACGACTCATCTAATAATTCTAAATGGGTATTAAGAATTACGCTTAACAAAGAAAGTATGCTTGATAAAAACATAAATATGTATGACGTTAATTATGTTATAAAAAATGGTTATAAAGATGAAATATCGTGTGTTTATTCAGATTTTAACGATAATAATCTTGTAATGCGTATTAGAATGAATAATATATTACAAAATAAAAAAAATAAAAAACAGACGCTAGACCAATCCGATGATATATACATATTGAAAAATTTTCAAGAAAAACTGCTTAACTCCATAGTATTAAAAGGTGTTAAGAATATTAGAAAAGTAGTTCTTAGAAAAATAACTGACAATGTTGTTTACGATGAAGGAAACTTTAAAAAAGAAGAAATATGGGTATTGGATACGGTTGGAACTAACTTACTGGATGTAATTTCGCTTGACTTTATTGACCAAACACGCACTTATAGTAATGATATTATAGAAATATACAAATTATTTGGAATTGAAGCTGTAAGACAATCTATTTACAATGAATTGGCTGAGGTTATTGAGTTTGATGGTGCATACATCAATTCTCATCACATGGATCTTCTTTGTGACAGAATGACAGGATCTATTAAATTGTGTTCTATGTTTAGACACGGAATTAATAATGATGACATTGGTCCCCTTGCAAAAGCATCATTCGAAGAAACACCTGAAATGTTTTTAAAAGCTGCGCGACACGCTGAACTTGATCATATGCGTGGTGTCTCTGCCAATATTATGTGTGGTCAAGAGGGGTATTTCGGCACAAGTTCGTTTAATGTTATGTTAGATATTGATGAAATGAGAAATATCACACCGGAAACATTTGAAGCTAAATCAACTGATATAGACGATGCGTTAGGTGGTATTGAAAATCCAGATGATATTTGTAGTTCTTCTAATATTGTTATACAAAATAATATTGCTAACATTAATTCAAAAGAAAATGTAGATGACGACGACTACAATATAAGTTTCTAAATTTGCTTAAATACAATAGATTTATTATAATATATATATCATTGATTATGTTTCATTATAATAAATCATTTTTTTATGAATTAATAGAATACGTTGTTAATAAATCATTTATGGGTGAAGAAAAAAAAACATATACCGGTATTTTGTGTTTGTTATTATCGGTTAAAGAAAATAAAATAACACATTTTAAAAATAATGTTTTTAATAACATATTTATCAATGAAACCGATAAATATAATTGTCTTAAAATATTCTCTCAGGCACAATATTATTACAATAATTTGAAAAAATTGGCTAAACAGATTAAATTTAATAAAATGACAATCAACAATAATTTTGATTTGTCACTTTATCCGATAAAGAATACAAAACATATTTTAAAATTTATGCTTATTGAAAATAATGTTAAATATGAATTTAAACTTGGCGATTTAATTTGTATTATTAACAATTCACTATTAGATAAAATAGAACATTTCTATTCAGATCCAAAACCTATTAGAAATCCATATACTAATCTAGAATTTTCAAAACATAATCTATATAATATATATTTCGCTATTAAAAATAGCACATTTATAATGCCCGTTTTATTTCAGTTGTTTTTACTTAGTGATTTTAATATTATAACTTTTAATAATAACAACGAATCTATACTAAGAGATATGTTAATTAAAAAATATATTAATACAAGCTCAGAACGCGTATTAATTAAAGAAATGAGAAAGATGTTTAATGATGGCAAAATAATAGGTCACGCAAACAAATATAATTTTGAATTAATGCATGAAAAAATACCAAATAGTAGATTGATTCAAATATTTAAACCTTTTGTTGAACTATATCTATACACGTTATTTACGTTAAATTTTAACAAAAAATTTAATACAAAACATATGCTTTACAAAAAATTAACTGGCTTTTTTATAGAAAATCCGAAGTTTGGTAGAAAATATTTTAGTACAAACAAAAATAAAGGAACATTTATTTTTACAGCATGTCCACGTATTAATGAAAAATATAATTTAATTGTTAAAAATAATTTTAATTCAATTAATATTAATAATATACCAATTCCAAGTCGTTTTGAATGGGCCGCATCTAACACTAATAACCGCAACCGAGCTGTGCACCCCGTTAGACTTTTACCTAATATTTTTCAATCCTTAGATATATCTTCAAATGTTATTGATTTAACAAATGAAGACGATATTATAACCGAATTTACTATCAATGATGGGGACGATGTTTCGGATGATTCGAATTATGATGCAGATGATGCATATGATGGTGCGGATGATGGTGTAGATGATGCAGCTGATGTTGCGGATGATGGTGCAGATGATGTTGCGGATGATGGTGCGGATGATGGTGCGGATGATGGTGCGGATGATGGTGCGGATGATGGTGCTGATGATGGTGCGGATGATGACAATGACTACAATATTACAGACGACGAGGATAATAATTTTTCAATAGAAGTATTACCAGATGTACTTAACGAGTTGCATCGTTTCCTGTGACTATCAAACTCGTTTTTTTTTATGCTTTATTATTTTTGTTCTCTTTTTTGTTCTCTTTTTTGTTCTCTTTTTTGTTCTCTTTTTTGTTCTCTTTTTTGTTCTATTTTTACCACCGTAAGGAATACGATTTCTTAGTCTAGGTATTTTATATTCTTTTATAATAAATTGCGCAATACTTAAAGTGTCCATGTCGCCATTATAAATATTTGCTTTATTACCATTAATATTTGCGATGGTTGGAACATAACGTATATTCTGCCAACCATGTAATTTATTGTTATTTAATCTATCAACATTTATATTTGCTATGTCATATTTTTTAGCATCATAACCCATTTCTTTGATTACTTTTGGTAATTCAATCCATGATTTCTCAATCGCTTTACAAGCCGTGCAACTAGTAGAATGAAATTTTGCTATAATTGGTTGATTTTGATCTAATTTATAATTATATCTTTCAAGATCACTATTTGATCCTTGTAAATCTAAACTACGCATCTAATATATATAATATATATAATATATTAGATTATATATATATATGTTAATTACAAATCTGATAGTCGGAATTACGATTTTCTTATTAGGATTATATGTTTCATGTCATTACACAAGCAAATCGTTTAAGGACGGGTTTTACAGTAAATCTGATTGTCCTGATTTACTGGTTCAAAACGGAGATGGACTGCAATTACTAAATTCAAATAAAGCAAAAATACCAGGCGTTAACCCTATAAGATTTAATAATTTAGAAGAATATGTAGAATTTTTAAATTGGCAAAATGGTGTTGGTATTAAATGTCCTGTTCTTTACTTTGAAAAACATTACGACGCGCAAGGTTCGGAAATATATAAAATTAAAGATTCACCATTTGATAATATAGACCTTCCTGAAAATAAAAAAATGCCTATTTCTGATATTATTGACGCAAATAACAATGGCGAGAATAATTTACATTATCAAGGGTTTGATAAAGACAATCAATATATAGGACAATTTAACCATCTTGATAAGTTTTTTGAAACTGACTGTAAAAAAAACACCGTTAACGCGATGCATACTTGCTGGGCGGGAGAAGGTAGATCTAAAAGTATTTTTCCCGATAAAATAAATTGATTTAATTAATATAAATATTTATATTAATTAATACTAATGGAATTATACAAATATATGCCTTATAATACAATTAAAAGTATAATTGTTCCACCACCACCATCACTCGCACGACCATATTATATGGATATCCGTGCGCGGTATATTCCAAATGAATATTCAGTTATAAAACTAAACAAAAAACGACTTATGACTGAGTTAAGAAATGTATTCTTACATTTATCAGAAGTTAAATATAATAAATTTATAAAAAAATCATACTTCAATATAATTGATCTTATTTTTAAACACAAATATAGGCAAAATAGTATTGGATGTAATCAATCAATGTTTATAAAAAATATTATTAGCAAATTTATATTAAACGTTAATGATACATTATACACCATCTGAGATCTTTAAATATCTAATTAAATTATTTATTGCGGTTTTAGATATACGCCTTGTTTTACCCGAAGCTACAATCATGTTTAAATTATTTAAACAAGTACCATCATTTTTTAAAGCATCTATTAATTTACTTAATTTTGAATATGTCTCTATAATTGTAGTAGCGATTGCTAAACTTACGCCTGGAATTTGCGACAACATTATTATGTCAATATTGTCTGTCGTAATATTGTCCTTCTTTCTTGTTTTTATAGTATTTACATAATCCATATCATTGTTTATACTTGTATCATTGTTTATACTTGTAGTTGAATAATACGCGGATTTATTTACTTCTTTACATATTTTTTTATAGAATCTTACTATTGTTTCCAATGTTTCAGTTAAATTTTTTGTTTTTATTATTGAAAATCCTTTAAAATATAAAATAGAAAACATACTTGAATACAATGCGTCCCTTGTTACTGGATTTTGTAATGGTGGGGGGTGATAAAAATTTATATCTCCTTCAATCAAATAAATAATATTATGATTGTGCAATGGATGCGCATTTAAACGCATTGACTGTTCGTTATATCTACCGTCTTTTATACTACTAGCTAAATCATTTAATGTTTTTCGTTCTATAATAAGTACCTCGTTATTTTTGTCATCTTTGAATACTATATCTCCTAATTCTAAATTACATTGTTTAAAATTAAAATCTTTTTCTTTGTCAATTAACAATTTTATAAGTGCTTTTTCTCTATAGTCAATTAATACCTCTATCATTTAAAATTATAAATATATATATCTTTAAATAACTATTTTAGGTTTGCTTTACAACATATAACGTTTCTGTATATTGCACGTGTTATAAATACCGATCTACCAAGAGTAGATGCTGAACCAGCTTTTGAATTACCTCCTTGATTTGCGTGGTTGGTCCACATGTTTGAACCAGTACCTCTAGCACTTTGCATAGCTTTTGAAGTCATTATACTATTAGTATATATTTTATTTTTATTTAAGAATAAATTATTATAGATATTATGGATATTAATAAATCAATCAATCATGATGATGATATAGTAAAAATAGGTAATGAAGAAATGCTATTTAACCCGTATAACTCAAACAATAAAGAGATTACATTGGATGATATCCAATCTATTCTCTGTAAATACGGTGTGCCTCCTAAGATAGACAATATAGTATTGTATCAAAGAGCATTTGTTCACCGGTCTTATGTAAAACGTCCATATCTAGAAAATATAGAACAAAATATTAAAATCGCAGAAAAACCTAATAATTGCCTGTCACTACGTCAAAAATCTAATGAACGTTTGGAATTTCTGGGCGACGGCATTTTAGAGTGTATTACAAAATATTATTTATACAAACGTTTCTCTAAAGAAAACGAAGGTTTTATGACCGAAAAAAAAATCGCTCTTGTTAAAAATGAAGCTATCGGTAAATTGGCTATGGAAATTGGTTTAAATAAATGGTTTATAATATCAAAACATGCAGAAGAAAAAAAAACACGAACAAACTTAAAAAAATTAGGTTGTTTATTTGAAGCATTCTTGGGTGCTTTATTCCTAGATTATAATAAACTAACAATTAACGATGAGGATCAATGGTTCGCAAATATTTTTACAACTGGTCCAGGGTTTCAGATTGCACAAGTATTTGTAGAAACTATATATGAAAAACACGTTGACTGGGTAAGCTTAATTAATAATGATGATAATTATAAAAATATACTTCAAGTTAAAATACAAAAAGAATTTAAGGTTACACCTGAATATTTAGAGATATCTTATTCATGTGAACAGGGTTACGATATGGGTGTATACGTATGTTTGGGACAATCTATACATGATACTAAGATTTCAAACGCACATAATTGGGATAAATATAATTCCTTCGAAAATATAAAAAAATATTTAAAAGTTTCTTCAAAACTATTAATATTTTTAACAAGTAGCAAACATAAAATAAAAAAAAAAGCCGAACAAGAAGCTTGCGATAAAGCCCTTAAACTTATTAACAATAATTTATAAACTTTTAATATATGTAAAATTTATAAATGAACAGTAAAGTTCTAGATTTAATGAAAAAAAAACCTAATCCAAAAGTATTTTCTTCTGTAGGAGTTAAACCAGTAGCTAAAAAAAATGTCGTCATTAATGCTAAAATAGTAGACAGAACAGGTGAAAATATAATCGATAGAACCGCAATATTACGTAACTTAAAAAAAAACACTGATATAATGCCTCCAACGGTACCTGTTCCTGAACCGACACCGGACCCATCTTCATCGGACACACCAATCATGGAACTACCAAAACCACCTAGGACTACACAACGTTCTAAGCCAAAAAAATTAAAAATTATAACACCTGCTGCGGGTGATGCTGCGGGTGATGCTGCGGGTGATGCTGCGGGTGATGCTGCGGGTGATGCTACTTTCGTTACTGATAATGCGGGTGATACTCCGGCTGCCGCTGCTCCGACTATAACTATTAAAGTAAAGAGAAATACTAAAAAATTGCCTAAAAAATTGGTGATTAAAGATACTATAACTGGTGATACATTAAAACCTACAACCGATATGGAAACATTGGAAGAACTACCACCAAGCTTAATAGTTATTGACGATGTTCCAATTTCCAAAAGATTACCTAAACCGGAACCTAATATCATAATACCCTCATCACATTATTACATGAATAACCGTGAAAATTTTATAAATTTTATAGATGGACTATTTGATCCTTATAAAACTGAACTTAATGCAAACGAAGACTCGGTCAGTTGCGATTCTGTGTACGGTTCAAACGAATTCTCATTATTAACACACCAAAAAATTGTTAGAGATTATATGAATTTATACACTCCTTACAGAGGTATATTATTATATCACGGCTTAGGATCAGGTAAAACATGCTCTTCGATAGCCATAGCAGAAGGTATGAAAACTAAAAACAAAATCATGGTTATGACACCGGCTTCCTTAAGAGTAAATTATATTGAAGAACTCAAAAAATGTGGTGATATTCTTTACAAAAAAACTCAATTTTGGGAATTTATAAGTATAGAAGAAAATCCAGCATATCTTGATACACTCGTTCAAGTACTTTCCATTGAAAAAACCTATATTCAAAGAAACAAAGGTGCATGGTTGGTGAATACACAAAAAGAGTCCAATTTTGATAAGTTAACAACAGACCAAAAACAAAGCCTTGATTCACAGTTAAACGAAATGATACGCTCTAAATACGAATTTGTAAGCTATAATGGTTTAAGACGTTCCCATCTAACCGAATTTACACAAGATTTCACAATTAATCCATTTGACAATAAAGTGGTTATTATTGATGAAGTTCATAATTTTGTAAGCAGAATTGTAAATAAAATAAAGAATAAGGAATCGCTATCAGTTATACTTTATGAATATATGATGCGCGCAGAAAATTGTAGATTTATAATGTTATCAGGAACACCCATTATTAATTATCCAAACGAAATTGGAATATTATTCAATATTCTAAGGGGCTATATTAAAACATGGAATATACAACTCGATATTAAAACCACAACAAAAGTTAGTGTTAATACAATTAAAAAACTTTTCAGTGATGAATCAAAAATTAATAACATAATTGATTTTATAGAATATAAACCATCTTCAAAAATATTGGTTGTCACTAAAAATCCATTTGGATTTATTAATAACGTAAAAGACTCCGTTTATAACGGTGTACGTATAGATGAGCATGGACAGTTAAACGACGACGAATTCATTAATCTTATTTCTCAGGTTCTTTCTGCCAAAAAAATATTTGTCGATAAATCTAAAATAGACGTAGTTAATAATACAGCTTTACCTGATACATTAGAACCATTCAAAAATTATTTTATTGACGATAATGGATTACTTAAAAATGTTAATTTATTCAAAAGGAGAATACTTGGTTTAACATCTTATTACAGAAGTGCTCAAGAAAAATTAATGCCAAGATATTCAAGAGAAAAAGACTTTAAAATAGTTAAGGTTGAAATAAGCGATTATCAATTTGGTGTATATGAAAATGCTCGTGTTGAGGAAAGAAAACTTGAATCAAAAAACAAAAAAAAGAAAAAAACAAAGGTTGATAACAACATGTTTGATGAAGACGGAGCGTCTACATACAGAATATTCTCAAGAGCATTTTGCAATTTTGTATTTCCAAAAGAAATTGACCGCCCTATTCCCAAAGATGTTAAAAATGATTTACAGGAGAATATTAAATTAGCTTTGTCTAAGGGAATAGATGAAGACTCGTTAGATGCCGTTCAGGCAGAAGAGAAAATAGAAAACATTGATGGCAGATATGAAAAAGATGACTTAGATGCGGTTAAAAGTGACATCAAAGCAAATAGCGATTCTAATTATCCCGAAAAAATAGCTAGCGCATTGAGAATGCTTGAGGCTAATACAGGAACGTACCTCACGGAAGATGCCCTTGAAACATACAGTCCAAAATTTTTAAGCATTCTTAAAAATATCACTAATGAAACTAACATCGGTTCGCACTTGTTTTATAGTCAATTCAGAACAATTGAAGGAGTAGGCGTATTTTCTTTGGTATTAAAAGAAAATGGATTTTCTCAATTTAAAATAAAAAAAAATGCCGAAGATGAATGGGTATTAGATATCACGGAAGATGATATGCAAAAACCTAAATTCGTTTTATATACAGGAACCGAAACATCCGAAGAAAAAGAAATTATCAGAAAAATATTCAATAATCAATGGGATGATATACCAAAATCTATAAAGGAATCAATAGAAACCATTGCTCCTAATAATAATATTGGTGAGATTATTAAAGTCTTCATGATTACCGCCTCGGGTGCTGAAGGTATATCTTTGAAAAATGTACGCTTCGTGCATTTATGTGAACCTTATTGGCACCCCGTAAGAACCGAACAGGTTATAGGAAGAGCACGACGTATATGCAGTCATGATAAATTGCCATTAGAATTACAGTCAGTAGAAGTTTTCTTATATTTAATGACCTTTTCAGAAAAACAATTACAAGAAGATAAATCAATAGAATTAAGATTACACGATACAGGTAAAATTGATTCTAAAATACCTTTAACCAGTGACGAAGCATTATTTGAAATATCTAGCATCAAAGAAGATATCACAAAACAAATACTTATATCTGTTAAAGAAACCGCTATGGATTGCGCACTTCACTATAAACCCGGTTCTGAAGAACCTTTAGCATGTTATACATTTGGAAATGCCGCGCCTGATAAATTCTCTTATGTTCCTTCTTTAAACGAAGAAGAAAATGATAGTGTTTCAAAAATTAATAAAGTTAAGAAAACTTTCAAAGTCAGTCATGCAACAATTAAGGGCGTAAAATATGTATTAAATAAAGAGACCGACGAACTATATGATTTTAAAAGTTATACTGATAGCACAAAAGATCCGCGAATTGTTCCAAGAAAAGTTGGCAATTTAATAGAAGGTCGCACAAAAATAAAATGGGTATAAATAATGTCTTATAGTATATTATATGGCCACAACTAGACGCATTGAAACTAATGACAGAATATATCAAAGATTTATTCCATCCTTCCAACCTCAAATTAGTCTTGACGTAAGACCCGTACAAACTAAATATACTACTATGCAAATAAATGATGAACGACCACACGTTAATACACCTCAAGATAATAGAAAATTGTATAATGTTAATAATGATTTTTTACCTGTTGCATACGGAGCTCCGACAAATACATTTCTTACTAACATAGATCAAGAATCCATTTTAAGAAATCAGTTCTTCGCTTTACAAAAATGTAATCAAAAAGAATATGTTCCTTCATCCAATAGTGATTTGTATAATGTTGAAGTTGTAGGTAGAAAAGAAAATAATACTCATTCTTTACTATTTAATCAAGATTCATTTAAATCTAGTAACTCAAAGTTGAATTTTAAAGATAATAAAATGTTTAATAACAACACAAGTATTAAATTAAATTAAATAATAATAATTAAGATAAATGGACATCAATAAAGTTACATTAGAATGTTTAGTCAAGCCTTCTGTGTATAAAAATATACAAAGAAATAACAATAATGAACCTGATAATAAAATGGATACGACGTCAGAGATCAATGATATGGAATTTTATAAAAACCGCATCATTGATTTAACAACCAAGCTATTTGATGAAAAAACTGAAAATATAGGATTAAAAAAAGCATTTAACGAATATGTAAATGAATGTATTATGCATTTATATGCAAATGATATGACTTATACCTATCAAAAAGAATATGACGATATTAGTTTCGGTTCCGAAACTAATATCGATTTATTATTTGATATATGTGGAACAAATAATTTTATTATTAAAAAAAACGAGGATACTAAATTAACTAATTACGTTAATAAAAGAAAAAAAAACAAACAACAACCAAACTATCCTGTTACAAAAGTATTTAACCCTAAAGATGATAAATTTAAGCAACACGCTACCAAAATATAATATAAATTTATATTAGTAATGCCAAGAAAAACAAGGTCAAAGATAATACTTAGAAAACTTATAAAACCCAAGAATTATACATTTAAATTACAATGTAGTCCAAGTAAACATGATAAAACAGACTTTTCTTGTTATTCTGAAAATGATATACATAAAATAAAAATGGCTTGGAATAAACGACATCCTGATAAATTAATAATATCAAAAGACCCATATGAGGTTTGGAGTATATTGAAAGAATATACTAAACATAGCTGCAAAAATGAGAAATGCTGGCTTTCAGAACTTTTTAAAAAAAATGAGATAGATGAAGATTTATTATTGTATACATTTTCTCCTGAAAGACCGCAAAAATGGCATAAGAATCCTCGCGAATGGTTGTCTAGTACGGATATAGAAAATGTAATGGCGCATTATGAAAAATTACATGGTAATTTTTCATTTATAGGTTCTTCACCTATTGATTTTGATACAATTAAATATGATGGAGAATGTGTATGGCCCGAACTATGTCATTTTAATATAGCCAATTATAACAAGCAAAATATTAATAAAATTGGGATATCTTTAAATCTAGACAAACATACACAGCCTGGTTCGCATTGGGTTTCCATATTTATAGATTTACGTAAAAAATTCATATTTTATTTTGACAGTAATGGCGATAAAACACCTATACAAGTAAAAAGATTACTAAATAGAATACAAGAACAATGCAATGATGAATTTGATTGCAATATGGAATTATTAGAAAATAGTAAAGAACACCAAAGAAAAAACACAGAGTGTGGAATATATTCTATTTATTTTATCACTTCATTACTTGAAAACAAAGACCCGGAATACTTCGTAAATGAAAGAATTACCGACGATGAAATGTTTTCTTTAAGAAATAAGTTTTTTAATTAAATTTTTTATATTATTAATATTATTATGTTTGACTCTGATAATAATATTAATATGCTTTGGGAAACCTTAACAGAAAGTGTTGTAATTCTTAATAATTCAAATATAAATACTATCAAAACTAAATTTACTGAACATGTAAGAACCACCGCTAATAATAGTAACAATCTGAAATTAAACGATATAAATAAGAAATTTATAAATGAATTTATAACCATTTATAAAGAAATAAATGTACCTCAAAAATCTTTTCAATCACTCATGGAAGAAAAACAATCCGAATTTACAAACCTTATACAACCCAAAAAACCTAATTCTATTGATATAAGTGACCCTGTATATTTAGAGACACAATCTAGTATTACTGAAAAATTAAAACAATATCAACAAATGCGTAATAATGACACACTATTAAACTATGAAACACCACTCGCCGACGCTGTTCAAACTCCTGTAACAATTGAAAATGTCGGAAATACTTTTATGAATAAACTTAAAATAGAAAATACACCCGTCGAAATACAACCTATAAACATATCAAAAAAAGTATCATTTGTTGAGGATCCAACTGATAGCGATATGAAAAAAAATGATGTATTGGTTGAACTTCGTGAAATTAAACGGCGTGTATCAAAACTTATAAACTTATTGGAAACTACAGAAATCGTTGTATAATATTATTAAATCATATTAAAGATATACTCGTAATTTGTATTATTATGCGTACGTTCATTTATGCTGTCATGTCTACTTTATTTATTTCCAGTGCTTGTGGATTCCAATATACCAAACCTGAGGTAAAGAGTTTTAAATATGTAGGCGATATTAAACCTGTCAACTATTTTGACCCACTTCAACTATCTAGCGGTATCCTTAGACATGATGAAAGTTTTATTAAATATCTTCGTGAGGCTGAACTTCAGCATGGTCGTGTAGCAATGATTGCTGCTGTTGCACTACCTGTTATTGATATGACAAGTGATAAACTTGCGATTAATTATCTTAAAGATATGCCGCTTTATGAACAGACACCATTTTGGTTGTCAATGGCTCTTTATGAATCAGCACGGATGGGTGCGGGATGGAAGAATCCATTTACATCCAATGAGAATTTTAAGCTTGAAGATTACTATCAACCAGGTAATGTATTAAAGGTATCTGAGAATTCGTATTCTAATACGCGTCTAGAACGTGAATTGTCTAACGGAAGACTCGCGATGTTTGGAACACTTGGTTATTTGGCACAGGAATTTGTGCAGCAACACTCTATCATTAACTAAGATACATATCATTAACTAAGATACATATCATTAACTAAGATACATATCATTAACTAATATACATTATTTTTTTCATCATATTAATATATTATGAAAAAAGA
>Ga0115562_1001215_pt1 | contig 19098 bp, 17 predicted proteins | sample COGITO_mtgs_1105_6_FD_87200 | JGI IMG/M metagenome (GOLD analysis project Ga0115562, IMG submission 87200) | Pelagic marine microbial communities from North Sea - COGITO_mtgs_110516 | ecosystem: Environmental > Aquatic > Marine > Epipelagic | place: Germany:Helgoland, sampling site Kabeltonne...
CATAACAAAGATCAGCAACAGCAGCATGCCCAGCGTGCCGTATGCACCCAGATCGAAATGCATGATCGCGCTTTCAATCATCTTGTCGCCCTTGAGGCCTTTGAACACCATGCCAAAGATCGTTGCTCCCACCAGGACGCCCAGGATCATCGCCGAGGTATTGCCGGTTTCACTGACGCAACTGGACAGGGTTTTAAAGGTGAGCTTGCGATTGATCGCCGCGAGGATCATCGCACAGATCGCACCCAGCCCCGCCGCTTCGGTCGGGGTCGCGGTGCCGGTGGCAATCGAGCCCAGAACCGTCAGGATCAGTGCAAGTGGCGCAAACAAGTCGCGCAAAAGCGCCAGTGCCAAAGAACCCTCTGCCGGTATCGCCGTCGACACGGGGGCGTCACTCGGCCTTCGAAGCGCGACGAAGACAATGTAGCCGATATAAAGACCACCCAGAATGAGCCCGGGAACGATCGCGCCCAGAAACAGCTCGCCCACAGAAATCTGCAGGATATCTCCCACCAGCACCAACATGATGGACGGTGGGATCAGAATTCCCAAGGTGCCCGAGGCGGCAATCGTCCCGACGGCCAGTTCTGGTTTGTATTTCTCGCGCAGCATGATCGGCAGAGCGAGGGTGCTCAGCATGACAACCGAGGCGCCCACAATACCAGTGCTCGCCGCCATGATAATGCCCAGCAAAGCAACCGAGATAGCAAGCCCGCCACGTTTGCGACCCAAGGCGCGTTCGAGTGAATAAAGCAGGTTTTGCGCCAGTCCTGATTTGTCGAGCATCGCGCCCATGAAGACAAACAAAGGCACCGCAAGCAGAAGCCAGTTTTCGATGACGCCGGCATAAATGCGTGACACACCGATTTTCAGAAAGGCGATCGGCAAACCTCCGATAAAGGCGAATATGATGCCGATGCCGCCAAGGACAAAGGTCACAGGATAGCCGCTGAAAATGCCGATGAGCAGGCAAACGACCATCGAAAGAGGGACAATATGTTCAATCATCGGTTGGGGCCTTTTGGGTTTTGAACAGGGCGCGAAGGCTGCGGACGGTCAATCCAACCCCCGCCAGAAACATCAGCGCGAAGCCGATCGGTATAAATGCCTTCAGCACAAACCGGTCATACATCCCGTCGTAGTTCGACCCTTCACCCATGGCGAAAGACCGCGCCGTAAAATCATAGCCGTGAAAGACAACGATTGCGCACAGCGGAAGAAGCAGACAAAGGTGGCCGATGATATCAATGAAGTTTCTTGTCCGCGCGCTCATGTGTTGGCGCAAAAAATCCACCCGGACATGTTTGTCGCCGACAAGTGCTGCAGGCATTGTCAGCATCAGCATGATGCCAAAGAGATGCCACTGAAGGTCGCCGAGGCTTGAAAGTGTCAGTTTGGAGCCGAACAGGAAAACATCATTTTCCCAGCGAACAATGGTGCCAATCCTTGCCGCAGATAAAACAACACTGATCAGTACAATGGCGAAGATTGGTACAATGAGCCAAGCCGCGGCTCGGCCCACCCATGCGATTGCGCGAAGCATCTCATGAGTGAAGCCGTTGTCACGATCTGGAAGACTGGATTCCTTTTCCATATCGTGTGCCAAACCCATTATTCGGCAGGGAGGGTTTGAAGCGACGTCCAACGCCCCGAAGACGTCACAAAGGCTTTCATCGAGTTATAGGCCTCGCCGTAAAGCGCGTCATTCTTAGCTTCCGCACCCAGAACGCGTTCAGTCGCAACCCGCAGTTCTGCAAGAACTTCAACGGGGAAACGCCGAACTTCGGTACCACCCGCTTCAAATTCCTCGATTTGTGGCGTTTGCGCCGAAGGTGCATATTGCAAAGTCCAGGCAAGGCTGACCTGACAGGCCGCTTCATACATGGCTTGCTCTGCGCCGCTCATACCGTTCCAGACATCCATGTTGATCATCAAGACGTCGACGCTGCCAGGCTGGTGCCAACCAGGGTAGTAATAATACTGAGCGATCTGGTTGAATCCAAGGTCTCTGTCGATGATCGGCAAAGAAAATTCAGTGGCATCGATACGTCCGCGCTCCAGAGCAAGATAGATCTCGCTTGCCGGCAGGTACTGGGCCGAGGCACCAAATTCGTTCAGAACCCGTGCACCGACACCGGCCATGCGCATCTTCAATCCGTTGAAATCCTCAATCGAATTGATCTCGGTGTTGAACCATCCACCGGGCTCCGGGTTGGTGATGTGACAAGCCAAGACCTTAACGTTCAAGTCGTCAAAGCCCCGCTGAACGATCTCCAGACCGCCACCAACATGCAGCCACGCCGCCAGGGCCTCCGGCCCCGCACCAAACGGCGTTGCACCGATCTGTGCGACTGGCACCTGTCCGCCCCACTGGCCAAGAAAGCTCCAACCAGCCGGAATCGCGCCCGAGCTGACATTTTCAAGGATTTCGCCGGCAGGAACCAGTTCCCCGGACCCAAAAAGGTTGAGGCCAGCTTCGCCATCGCTCATATTTCGGAGAGTTTCATCCATCAACTTCGCACTGTCCGCCAAGAACGTCAGATCCTTGGGGATGCTCATGTGGACATCAAGGATATCGGCCGACGCAGTAGACGCGCCTAGGGCCAAAGAGCCTGCAACAAAGGTCACCGCAATTTTCGAATGTTTCACTGTATTCCTCCCGTGATTGTGCCCGTCTCGAACGTCCATTATGGCGCATTTCTCTGGCACAAGTATTTCTTATTGATTATTGATCAAAAATCAATAAACAATTTAAAATATTTTTCCATTTAATTTCAGATAGTTGCCTAAATCCTGACAGATTGCGAAATCTGAAACAACCTTGAAATCATAGATTTCACGGCGTAGAGGTGCGCTCAAAGGCTTGGATCAGAGCCAGCTTAGGAATCGGACAGATTAGATGAGGGCCTCGACACGGTACGTTCGCTGTTGCTCTCAGAGACAAGGGCTTTTCGAGAACAAAGATCTCACCAGAACCTCATAGGCGTCAGAAATATCCAGAACAAGTCCCTGCAAGGCAGTTGATTCGTCACCTTCCTGGATAGCTCGTACTATTTTACGGTGATGGATGTTGGAAACTTGGTACTGATTTTCTCGTTCCAACTGATACAAATGCGGGCTTACGCGCAACCAGAGTGTATTGATGATATCGATAAGAACCGGAGAGTTAGACTGTTGGTATATCCGCAAATGAAACACGTAGTTTGCCTTGATATAACCCTGCACATCACCGGATTGCTCCGTGGCCTCCAAACGCATCAGCAGTTTCTCAAGGTCCGCGACAAAAGCATCATCACGATTCACCAAAGCCCATTTGACAGCCAGCGTCTCTACTTCCAGACGTACATTGCGCAGGTCTGTCAGTTCTTCATATCCTAGGCTCGGCACTCCAAGAGAACGGCCCGAAACATTTGCCACAACACCAATCGCTTGGAGCCGCGTGAGCGCCTCGCGCACAGGCATGGCGCTCACACCGAAGGCTTCGGCGACACGCGCAACATGAACCGCCTGGCCTCGTGTGAACTCACCTTCGCGCAACAGCGTGCACAACTGGTCATAAACCCGATCGTGTAACTTATCTTTCTGAATCGGTTTCGCATTCTTGAGCATATTTAATCTATTCGCACACATTCCATCTAGAAATCTATAGAATATTAATTTCGAACGAGAGAAGTTATTTCAAACACTTGCCAACCGCTTTTACTGCCAGTGGTCACAACCTCAAAACGACCCTTGGTTTTCCTGGATATCCATTAGGCGCAGATTTCTTTAAACAGTCCGTGCCGCTGAATGATTGGAAACGGGAAATTGAATATGAAGCAGAAATTGGAGTATTGCAAGAGCCAAGGCTTGCTGCGGGGCAGCGCGTCTTCTTGAGCGTTTGCGGCATTAATCGCGCTGCGAGCGCGCGCAGCACGAAATCGACACTTATGGTTTGGGCTCCAAGCTGCCTTGCGGCGGTGCAGAAAGAAACTGAGTTCCGCGGCAATGTGAATGTCAGCTCTCGCACTTGACGCATTCACACATCGCGCTCTCAGCGAACGTCCGGTCTCCGCCGTGTCTGCTGGTGGCGCTGCGTGCAGCGTGAAGCGTCCCGTATCAATCGATCTCGCGGTTTAAGAGTTGGTTCACTGACCATCCCAGCGCCTCAACATCCAATACCACTGCTCTGGGTTGGCCAAAATGCGCGCCGATAAGCTGTCGTTGAATGCGCGGGTCATCGTGATGCTGTCGGTGTGCGGGATCGGGGCTTCGAAATCGACGCGAAATACATTTCCATCATCGATACGAAGGCCATAGGCGGGGATCATGGGCAGATCGTATTTGAGCGCAAGCTGTGCCGCTGACAAAGACGTGAGCGCGTCATGCCCTAGAAACGGGAGCGGTTCCCCCTCAGCATATTTCTCGTCCATTAGAATGGAAATGACTCCGCCACTGCGCAGATGACGCACAAGCGCTCGTGTTCCAACCTGGCCCGTCGCTAAAATTGGTTTCCCTCCAGCCTCAATGCCAGCCCTTATCCGGCGTTCATAATGGCGGTTCTTGTGCTGGCGGTAGACAGCGCCACTTTCGAACCCGTGCATCTTGATGGCGGCGCGCACGGCTTCCCATTGCCCAAAGTGGCCCGAGACGACAATGACCCCCTTGCCAGCTGCCTGTGCCTCTTTCAGCGCGTCAAGACCCGGGCCCGATGCTCTGAATTTTTGGTGTTGGGTCTGAAACTCGGCATCGTGATAAATCTCGAATAGGGTCCGACCCATCTGCCGGCCCATCTCTTGACCAAGCTTGGCGCGATCACTGCGCTTCATATGTGGAAAGACCCGTTTTGCTTCACGGTCAAATCGGAGCCTTGCGGGCGGAAACCATCGCATGACCGCTGCAAACGTCGTTCCCAACCCGCGCGACCGCTGATCAAAGGAACGCCAGCGCACAGCTGTCAGCGCCGACCACAATGGAAAGTAGCGGGCGTAATGAGCAACTGATTTCAGGGTGGCCGACATCATGGCGCTATGTGATCGCTTCTACTTGGGTATACAAATTAAAAAAGCATCTGATCATCTTGTTTCGGTCTATGATGGGTGTCTTTCGTCTTGCAGATGCAAGCGCCAAGCACTTGCAGCGAAGCTTCAATTCATGCCCTATCCAACTATTACGGCAGGATATCCACCTCGCCGCGCCTGACCCGTTCCAGCATTTCCCTGAGCTCTAGCGGATCAAGCACCTCGACCGCTTTACCCCATTTGACCAGATGCCAGGCCATTTCCAACCAGCCGCTGGCCGTAAATTCGACCAGGAGGCTGCCATCCTCCAGATCGGTCAGCTCCTGGCCCGGATGGAATATGAATTCGCGGGCAGCTGCGGCTGCGCTGGGCGCGAAGCGCCAGCGGACCGGTCCATACTCCGTGTCAGAAAAGAACGACCCAAAAGCTTGCGCACTGTAGCGTTCAACATCAAAATCCGGGTCACGCTCAAAGGGCTGAACGGTGGCGTGCATCTCGAAGATACGGTCAAAGCGAAACTGCCGGTATTCCCGGTCGCCATCAGTTTTGCGGGCAATGAGATAGTGCCGGGTGCCGACGATAACAGCGTGAGGCTCGACCAGACGCTTGCGGGGCTCCGGATCACGCGCGCCTTGATACAAAATCTCGACCAGCGTGGGTCTTCGAAGAGAAGTGAACAGAAGATTTAGATATTCCTCAGATACCTTCCGGGTTGGCTCTGGTCGTGAGGCAAAGCCGTTCGCCAGCAGAAGTAATTCTGAGTATTTCTTTGCCCCGTGCATCATGGGGCGTGAGTATGACGCCACAAGACGATCGCGGGCGGTCTCCAGTGCTTTTGCCTCGTCCTGCGCGCCATCACGTCCAGCGCGCCGGATTGCCAGATCAAGGGCCGCCAATTCCTTCTCTCTCAGAACGCGGTGCTGGATGTATGGCACATCGTGCAACGACCACCACCGGCGGCGGTCACGATCGTCCCAGGTCTCAACACCGCCGAACAGGTCTTCGAACTTACGCAGCATCCGGCGTGCAGTGCGCTCCTCAACCTCGAATTCTTCCATGATGAGCCGCAATGAGATGCCCTGCCTGCGGGCGTTGGCCATTTCAGCCATCCGGTAGAGCTGTTCTGCTTTAATGAACGACATGGGCAAAGCTTATTTTACGGTTGCAGCAACAAGGGGTAAGAGACTGCCCCCATAGGCAGTTTACAATCAATCGTCGAGGCCGAATCGTCATCGGTGATATGTCTGTAAGTGGTCAGCAAGCCTCAGATTGAAATGGAAATTTGCCGCTGGAGAGGCCTGCTCGGCTCGTCACGGCAAAAAGGCAAAGGAAGCTGCTGATGAGTTTACCGCAACGTGTTTTCTACACTATCCACGAAGCTGCCGCACGCTGGGGCTGCACGATATCTGACATCGCCGGCTGGGCTGACATGGGATCATTGAGGATCGTCACAGGGATCCCACCCGTGGAATGTGATGGCAAGCGCGCTGGCGGGATGGTGCAAATCCGACCAATGGATATCATTCCCATATTCCGCCGCTGCGGAACGGGACCACAATCCGCGCATCTTCAGCGCATTCGCCCACTCGAGGAGAAAGAGTGGCTGTATATCAGCGCACCTGAAGTGGGCGTCGTCGTCTCGATCGGGGACGTCATGATCCTGGGCGAAGATCTTCAGCTTTTCGAGGACGCTCATAATCTTTTCGGTCGGATTGCCGAAGGCGCTGGGCTGAGCGAGGAAGGCGACTATGACTGGTCAGCAATGCATGTCGAAATCACGCGTCGCGTGTTCGAAGAAGGGCTGCCCGCCTCGCAAGGCGCATGGGTCCGCGAACTTCAAGACTGGTTCTCCGCGCAATCGGAAGACGGCACCTTCCCTGATGAACGCTCGATACGTCGACGGCTCAAACCCATTCTTGATGCCTTGAAGTTCAAGAGGCCGAAGCGGTGACACCATTGGGGTTGCTGTGCGGGGCCGTCGTTGCCGAAGACGTGTCTGCGTCGTGGACAAGGCGGGGCTTGGGCTTGAAGGCGCTGGCCACCGCATCGACGCCTGCGCGCAGTGGCGAGTCCATCAAGTGCGCATAGCGTTGGGTCGTCTGCATCTGGCTATGACCCAGCAGCTTGCCGATCATTTCGAGTGAAGCACCCCCGCTGACCAACAATGATGCAAAGGTGTGGCGTAGATCATGGATGCGGACATCTTCGATGTCGGCCTCTTTCTGAATGCGCTTCCAGAACCGTCGGACCTCCTGCACAGGGTGGCCCGGCGTGTCGCCGGGGAACAGCCATGGGCAGCCAGGATAGACAGCCTGAAGGCGCTGGCGCACAATCACAGCAGCATCGTCCGAGATCGGCACGCGGTGTACGCGCCGTTGCTTGGTCGTGGTTGCAGGTTTTGTCCACGACAGATGTTCGAGGTTGAAATCCTCAAAACGCGCCTGACGGACCTCCCCCACACGCGCCCCGGTCAGCATGCACATCCGGATGATATTCGCAGCTCGCGCGTCTTGGGCCCCATCCAGCGCTGTGGCAAGGCGTGCAATTTCCTCTTGTGACAGATATCGCTCGCGCGGTGTCTCCATGCGGCGGCGAAACCCCATGGCGGGGTTATCCTCGCGCCACCCCCATTTGACGGCATAGGCAAACATCTTTCTGACCACCTCGCCCACGCGGTTGGCGCGTACCGGCGTAGGCTTGGACCCTTGCAGCTTACGCGCACGATTATTGGGGTTGGCTTTGGCGGGCCGCGCACGTCCCTCGGCGACCTTGTTCAGTAGCAGTTCTACATCATACGAGCTAACCTCGGTCACCAGCATCCGGCCCCAAGCGGGTGCAATGAACTTCGCCATCATGGATCGCTGATCGGCCGCGTTGAGTTTGGCCAGATGCGTCAGGTGCAGTTCAATGTAGCGCGCAATCAGATCCGTGATCCGAGGCGCCTCGCGCAGGGCGTCACGGTTCGCCAGGGGATCGCCCCCGGCATCGATATACCGGCGCAGCTCCTTGGCCCGCGTGCGCGCCGCCGACACGCTCCATTCTGGCCAGCGGCCAAAGGTCATGCGACGTTGCCTGCCCGCATAGCGGTAATCGAGCGTGAAGGCGCGGCCGCCACCCCGATAGATGCAAACAGCAAAACCACGCACCTCTGTGTCAAAGATCTGGTAATCCCGGCCCTCAATAGGCGCGGCGTCGCGTACCATCGCCTCTGTCAGTTTCTGTCTGTTCACCATCCCTAAACCTCTCTCTTGGTGCTGTCATGACGCGTAGATCACGCTCCTTATCAAGCAGAGCATGGCGCGGGGGGGTGGAAGGGAGGCACGGGGTGGCACGCCGGAGACACTCCGCGTGCCACCCTCGGTTTTATTGGGTAGTTGTGCGCTGGGCCGGTCTTTGGACGGGGCGGCGCCCGTCATGATTTCGACCCGAAGGCACCTTTGGGCTCCGGAATCACGATCAAAACCAGACAATAGTGGCACAATCGTCAATAAAATATGGGGGTGGCACGCGGTCATGCGCGTTGCCACCCCCTGTTTGCACGCCAATGCGCGCGAAAGCCCGCGAATACACCGATTTGCGCAGAAATATGCGCGAGCGTGGAGCACGGCCAAATTGCTGCGGCGCAGCAGTGACTGTGACTGCCGGAGTCAAAATGACGAAAAGCCAGTAAAACATGGGGTGGCACGGGGGTGGCGGTTTGCGTGCCACCCCGTGCCTCCCTGCCACCCCCAGCGATGTGCGTGAATGGTTCTCAGCATTTGCCCACCTTCGGGCCATCACACTGGAGACATCACATGCACAAAATCATGAACGCCAACGGAGACCGCCACACGTCGCGGGCTCTGCTGAGCGGTTGGATCAGCAGAGCCAATCTTGCCCAGGAACTTGAGGTCACTGAAGGGACCTTAAGGCGTTGGACATTGGAGCGCTGGGGGCCGCCCTGCATTCGCGCAGGTCGCAAGATATTTTACCGCCGCAGCGCCGTCATTGAATGGCTGGAGGACCAAGAAGCGGCAGACCTTCGCCGCGCGCGTCGGGGGGCACGCCGATGAGCATCCCCTTACCCTTCCGCCAACGGAGCCGGCGCGCTGAACGCGATGAGGCACGCACGGATTGGATCGACGAGCGGCGGCGTGAGGCACGCATGGTTGTCGCTGACGTGATCCATCATTCCGATCACCTGCTGCGCATCGCCTGCAATGTCCTGGTCCGCCACGGCGAGACGCCCGAGGAACGCGAGGATGCGCGCATCTTGCTGGTCGTGCTGGAGGCCAAGACCCCGGGGCGCGGCCATCATCGTGGCCAGGACCCGGAGGTGGAGCGATGAAGCGGCGCGCAACACCCGAGGCGGATCTGCAGCGCGCTGTTGTGGTCGCTCTGCGCTTTGCCCTGCCCAAGGGGGCCATCGTGCATCACTGCGCCAATGAGGTGACGGAAGCCGGGGCCCGCGGCGCGCGGCGTCAGGCGATCTTGGTTGGCATGGGCGTGCTTCCCGGCTTTGCCGATCTCATCGTGCTTTGCGATGGGCGCGTGCTGTTTTTGGAGCTGAAGTCTCTGAAGGGACGGCTCAGCCCCGCGCAGGAGGGGTTTCGCGATGCCACGCTGGCGCTGGGCTTTGGCTGGGCCCTGGTGCGCAGCCTCGATGATGCGCTGGGCGCATTGGCGGATCACGGGATTATTGCGCGTGTCGTGCAGGTCGGTGAACTGGATACCCAGCGGAATGCAAGCGCCCAGCGCGTTGGTACCGGTACCCCGGCGCGGAGGGTCACCTCATGAGCCATGCCGCCACCAACTGGGCCATCCAGCGCCGCGGGCTCAAGCCCACCACCAAGATCGTGCTCTGGCATCTGTGTGACCGCTTCAATCCCGATTACGGCTGCTTCCCCTCCCAAGCGCGGCTGGCACATGACTGCGAAATCAGTCGGTCGACCTTGAATGACCATCTTGGACAGCTGGAAGCGGCCGGATTGGTGCGCCGTGTGCCGCGCATTCACTCCGTGACCAAAAGGCAGATGCCCACTCGCTATATCTTGGGGTTCGAGCCAGGCTTTACACCGCATGATCCGATCCCGTGTCCGGAAATAGGACACGGAGAATTGCAGCTTGATGGGACGGTGTCGGGGGACCAGAATTCTTGCGTGGAACAGACCGATCAGCACGACCCGTGTCCTAAAACGGGACACGGGATTGAAGCGCGACCCGTGTCCGATTTTGACCCCGACCCGTGTCCGGAAAATGGCCAAAGCCGTGTCCGAAATCCGGACACTAACCTTGTAAGAGAACCTTTAAGTAAACCAGTAAAGGAGGAGGAGGACGCGCCAGCGCGCAAAACCGGTTTTGATGATTTTTTTGGCGCGCTGCTGCAAGCGCTGGGCTTGGATGCAGATCAGGCATTGCCCGCCTGGTGGCAGGGTTGGCCAGCACGACAGCACGTGCAGCGATGGATAGATCATCTGGGGATGTCGCAGGATCGGATCCTTGCCGTCGCACGAGAGACTCGAGAAGCACACCCTGCGCCGCCAGACGGGCCCAAGGCGCTTGATCGGGCAATGGAGCGCGCGGTACGCCGCGATGCCGATGCGGCAAACCAAGCCACAGCCAGCGGCCGAAACCCCAAGCGACAGCGCAAGCGTGAGGCCGGCCCCCGTCCCAGCGATGACCAACTGGCGGCGTTCTACGCCGGGATGGTGAACTCCGACGCCTACCTGCCTGTCAACGCCATCAGCAGCGCCATGTGCGGATTGATGCTGGCACGCAAACTGGTCACGCCAGACCAGCTGCGACTGCGGGGGGTGCTATGAGCAGGTACGATCGCAGATTCGCCCGCATGCGCGGCCAGCCCAGCGCAGGCGGCAAGTCCAAACGCGCGCTGGGCGTACAGGCGGCCCTCGAATGGGCCTTCCGGATCGAGAAGGCCCAGCTGGAGCTGCCGCCACGACAGGACGCGGATGAGGAAAGTTGTGGCTTTGGGCTGGAATACGTCCTGACGCAGCGCGCCGTACTGGGCTGTCAGATCGATGGCGGGCAGCACAAGATGGGCGGGTATGTCCATCAGGATGCCGAGGTCATTGCGGCCAGCGTGGCCGGGCTGCCCGACAGCCTTGGCGGGATCCGTATGGCCCTGCGTGTGGCAGAGCTGGCGCGGGCGGGGATGACACCCGACTGGATGCCCGGCGTTGTCCCCCGTTGTGTGCCGCGGGAGACGCGCGAGAACCAGCACGGCGTCCGGGCCGTCACCGAGGTGATTGGGACGGAACGCGTCCTCTCGCGGGGCAAGTGGCGCTGCGTTGATGTGCTGCACTGCCCCGTCATCTGGCGGCCGCATCCCGAACAGATCGCATCCGCACGGCGAGGCTATGACGATTGGTGGGCGGCCTTGGATTGGGTGCGCGATGGGTTGGTAGCTGGCGGAATATTGAGGGAGGTGGAGGTCACGGGAGTAATGCCGAAGGTGAATCCTTGGAAAAACAAGTGATAACGTCGATCTCGGCCCATTGCTGCCATTCAACAGTAGGCCGAGATGCTGCGGCGCTGCCCGTCGAAGGAGACATTCGCCGCGCGTGCTAGATTCAAGCTACGTCGAATTCACACCGTCCAGGAGCAAAGCCGACTTTCGCACTCCGCTTGCCGCTGTTAACCTGTGCTGAGAGCGCCATCGCGTTACTGCATTTGACGCGGTGGGCAGCAGCAAAAAGTTGGGAGGGCATAGATGTCTGAAATCATTGATAATTGTATTTTGGACCGGTCAACCACAGGTGATCCAGGCAGAACGCTGTTGTGGGTGGAACGATGGGCGGCGGCTCTTTCTCATAATCCCGAAGCAGTTCTGGAGATCGTTGACACGCTGTCAGATGTTGACACGGAATGCACCGATGATTGTCTTTCTCTTATCGAGCGCATCTTGGACGTGGCGCGTATGAACAATGAAAATGAGGAGCCGGGGGCGAGTCATTTTTTCCAGACCTTGGCGGCGGGCCTCGCAGGGCGGGCTGAGGCAGGTCAGCTTGGTGCCGAGTCCTGCTTCAGTCTCTGCCAGACCTACCTCCGTGCCGGTCTCACCCCTCCCGACCAGCTGCGCACAGCACCAGACACCCTCGAAGTTCTTGAACGAGACGAGATGCCCGAGCTTCCAGACGTCGCGGAGCTCGCGGAAGGGCTTGTACCTAAAGGGGCTACGCCTTTTGAAACCTATAATGCGCTACGTGAAATTGCTGGCGCTATGCCGGTACAAATGACAACGGCATTTCTGACGCAGATGATCGGGCAAGGCGATCCACGCATGATTGCCGCGGGGCGGTACTTTCTGCTCGATCCTGTCGCGGAGATGCGCGATGCGGCCATCACCGGGTTTGGGCTGCTTGCTGAAAGCGCGCATGTGAATGCGGCCTTGCTGTCCGATCTCCTCCTGATCCGTAACTGGCTGTCAAACGGCGAAGCACTCGATGCACTGATCAAGACTGCGCTGCGGCGGGAACCTTCAGGCGGAACTATTCCGCAACCTTGGCAGCTTCATCGAGTGATGACGTCGCTTCCTGACGGCACCGGCTCGCAAAGCATTATAGGCGTCTGTAGTCGTGGAAGCGCGCGCGCGGTGGCTGCGGCAATGATCAAGGAAGGACACGGGATAAAGGACGCTTATGTCATTCCATGTACAAGCAGAGGCGATCAGAAAACCATCGTTGAGCAACTTGAACAAATGATGACGATGCATGACGTGTCGCCTTCGTACCTTTCCCCTGCTTTTCGCTGCGCCCTTGGCGACGGGCTGGCGCGCGGTGCAGTGACAGCACCAGGCTTCTTGGATGTCGCTCCAATGTTCGGTATTGGCGATGTAACGCCACAAACTGGGGGGAATGCGGCGCTTTTCGCGGCGGTTGATCCAGAAGATGAGCTCGCGGCTCTATCAGACAATCGCCGGAGCCGGTTAATCAGCAAGAGCAGAGACTGGTTCTCAGAGCATGACATCTCTAGCAGCTGGTTCGTCTCAGATGCCACTTTGATGGAAGCGCTTGAAGAGGCGTCGACCGTTGCAAGCGCAAAGAAGATCGTCGCGAGTCATCTCCATGAAAGCCGCGACCGCTGGGCAAAACTCTTTGCCCGATCAGCGCTTATCCTGCGCCATGACTGCAACGCCCCGCCTGACGCGTGGATGAGCTTTGCCGCTCTCGGCCAGGCACTGGAAGATGGACGAGAGATCAAGAACATGCCCGTCTTTGAGGACATCCTCCGGCAAACGTTGGAGGCCGCAGCGGCGCGCGCACTGGAAGACGATGAAACGGAGTGGGACAATGAAGGTTCCGAGCCGCCTGACATCGAGCCTGAGCGGAAGGGCGAGTTGGCCAAGTTACTCAAGGGCAGCCCGCTCAAGCCGGATCAGATTGATGGCTACCTAACCGCTGTTCTGATCGCGCCAGAATTCGCATCACCCAATGAATGGCTAATGCCGCTGATGGGCGGAATAGAGGTGAAGGGCCACGGTTCCGTTCAACGTATTTTTGACATCGTTATGTTGCGATATGGCGCGCTGAACGAGGCTGTGACCCTCGGCGAGATCGGTGGAGAGCTCCAAGACTTGCCCCCGAAACGATTTCAGGCTTGGACCGAAGGCTTCGCGCAGGCGGTAGATGGCATCAAGGGCACCTGGCCGAAAAGAGCACTGAGCCGCGATGACAAACAGGTCCTCAGTATGATCCGAAGCTCCGCCAGTGATGGTCCAATACCAACCTTGAAACCGCTCCTGCCCAGCTGGCTCCAGATGACTGCCGTCAAATGGCGGGAATTTTTGTGAGCCTTAAGCTGGTTTGTTTGGCTGTTTCCGGCCCTTAGCAGACTTTCACCCGTCCTCGGCAATGCTGCGACGCGGCCCGTCGAACCAGACATTCGCTGCAACTGCAAAATTTGCGATGACCGAATGCACACAAGCGGACAAACCAGTCGTAATGGAATTTAGTCGGATAGCGGCTTTCGGTTCATTTCATTGAGGCGATCAAAAACATCTGATTACCAAATCCCGGATCGTTTGCCCTGCTTGTGATAATCCGCGAGCGCGTTCGATGATTTGGATGCAGGTCTTTGGCAAATCGGGCATCCCAGCGGCTTTTGATATTGAGCTAAGCGGATTTGGGACCGTACCCTCCGCCATTACGGACACTGCTGTCCCTGCTGACACAGCGCTTTGAATGACCTGACCACTGGGGCTGACCAAGGCCTCGCGGTACAGAATGTCCTTGTCTGCCAGCAGCGCCACAGCTGCTGCACGAAACTCACATCCCTCTGGGAAAAGCGCCAACGGCCAAGGGGTGTTGGCGGTGTGTTCGTAGTCAGGATGCGCAATCCACCGCAGCCGTGGCTGTGCCAAAATATGATTGCTTTTGCCCTGCGCTGGCAGCGTGACCACCGCGACATCCAGCGTGCGCGCGTCAATTTGTTGGGCAAGATGCTTGCTAAGTCCAGAAACGATGCTCAACTCAATTCCGGGATGTGCCGTTTGCAGTTCTTTCAACAGACGGGACAACATGGGCAAGACGTAATCCTCGGCAATCCCTAGGCGCACGCTACCCATGACCTGACTGCCACGCATCCGGCCAACCAATGCATCATGTTTGTCGACCACGGCCTGCGCCAGTGGCAGCATTTCAATACCTGCCGTGGTAAGGGCTACGTCATGATAGGCCCGCTGAAATAGGGTCACACCAAGCCTTTGTTCCAAATGACGAATGCGTTGAGACATCGTGGTCTGCGAACAGGCCGTCCGGCTCGCTGCCTTGGAAAAGCTGCGCTCGGACGCGACTGAAAGGAATGATCGCAAAATTTTGGTATCAATATCCACCATACAGAATTGGATATAGCAATTTCACTTATAAATCAAAATCGTTTTACCAATTGTGCGCTCGCCATTTATTTTTGACTCAAATCCTTGGAGGACAAACTATGAAAATTGGCTTTATTGGTCTGGGAACGATGGGTGGAAACGCTGCTAAGAACATCATTCGGGCGGGGTTTGAAACCTACGTCCATGACCTGCGGCGAGAGGCGGCGGATGACCATATTGAAATGGGCGCGACTTGGATCGACACCCCTCAAGACATGATCAACAAAGTGGACTGCGTTGTCTCAATGGTCTTTGGTCCCCCCCAGTTGGAAGCCGTTCTAACAGGTGAAAACGGCTTGATACATGGGGACTGCGACGGTAAAATTTGGATTGACTTGACCACATCCTCACCCGGATTCCAGCGCGAATTGATCAAGGATTTTGTCGCCAAAGGGGGGCGACCTGTTGATGCACCTGTGACCGGTTCGGTGGATGCGGCCATTCGCGGCGATATGCCAATGTTTGTGGGCGGCGCGGATGCGGATGTCGAAGCGGCCCGCCCGGTTATTGAGGCAATGGGTGAGGTAAGAAAGGTCGGGATTTATGGCAATGGTTATGTCGCAAAGCTTGTGAATAATCAGCTTTGGAAAATCCACGCCACAGCCATTGGCGAAGCCATGGTTTGTGCCAAAAAGGCCGGGATCGAACCCGACGTTTGGTGGGACGTTATGAAAGGTGGTGCGGCGGATAGTTTTGTAATGCAGCACGATGTGCCTTCAATTTTTGCCGGCCACTACGATCCGTCCTTTCCGCTGAAACTGTGTTTGAAGGACTTGTCGCTTATCAAAGAACTGATGGACGAAACAGGCACCCGATCCGAGCTAACAGACGCCTGTCACGCGCGTTTCAAAGAAGCGGGCGCACGCTATGGCATGGATGCAGGCGAAATGACGGTTTGTAAACTCATTGAGGAAGATGCCGATGTTGCTCTGCAAATCGAAGGAGATTGGGTCGCGCCGTGGGAGGTGAAGCATTCCAGCTGAGGCACGCCGTCATAAGCAGGTGCAGCGCCTCGTCTCCCACAAACTAGGATCTGGGTTCAATTCAGCTACTGCCGGGCTGGGTATTGCAAAGCAATCTCCCAAGAGGGAGGTTGCGCGTCGCGCACATATTTGTGTCATGTAGGATTGTCACCTTGGCATTGAGTTTGGATGGAATAACAGGGATTTCTCCGTCGTAAGCCCTGTGTTGCCGGATCACTTTCCCGGCGTTCAGCAAAAGCGCTGCATCCGGTAACAAAGGACTAACTGCCGCCATTAGCTGCGTTTGCACATCGAAAAACCGAGTCGCAGCCCCGAGCGTCCGCTTTCTTCAAGTTGCCCAATTTAGTATGCGGGCGCAGCGAAGGTCCGCAATCCGCCCTTTCTGTCGATCATTCCCCTTCACAAAACACCCGGCACGCCTGTTTGGCAACTGCCGCCATCAGCCATCCCTTCATTGCTTGACAGCCAAATACCAAATGAACGAAGCATGGGAACATAGCATGAACAAATAGTGAGTCGCCGATGCCCGTCTATCCGATCGAAATTCCCGTCGTTGCAGAGGGTCAGATTGTCCCAATTCTGCTGGCACGTGCCAGCGCCGGCTTTCCATCGCCAGCAGGGGATGACCTTGAGGATGAGATTGACCCGATTGCTTGGGTCGTGCGGCATCCTTCGTCGACGTTCTGGTGGCGGGTTGAGGGTGACTGTCTCTGGGATGTCGGGATTCGCGATGGCGACATCATCGCCGTTGATCGTGCAGGTAAGCGACGCTTGGGTCGCGCCGTGCTTGCGGTCGTTGAGGGTGCGGTGACAGCGAAGATCCTGCGCAAGCGCAATGGTAAGTTCTATCTGGCTCCAGCCAATACCCGCGAGGCCTTTCCTGACATTGAACTGAACGAGGACAGCGAGATCTGGGGTGTAATCGCCGGGGTGGTGCGGCGGTATGATCTCGCGTGACGCGGCCTATCGCGATCAGCGACAGCGCAAACTTCTATGTCAGCGCAGAAAGGATCTTTGACCCGAGCCTGAAAGGCGTGCCAGTGATCGTTCTGTCCAACAACGATGGCTGCGCCGTCGCGCGCAGTGACGAGGCTAAGGCGCTGGGCATCAAGATGGGTGAACCTTTGCACCTTATCCGCGACAAGATCGAAGCGCATGGCGTGCGAGTGTTTTCATCCAACTACACGCTTTATGGGGATATCAGTCGCCGCGTGGTCGAGGTCTATGAAGACTATACGCCGAACGTTGAGATTTACTCGATTGATGAATGCTTTCTGGATTTTAGTGGTTTCAAGGATCGCATCATTCACGCAAGGGCAATGCGGAGCGATGTGCTGCGCCGCGTGGGTGTGCCAGTGCGGGTTGGGATTGCATCGACCAAGACGCTTGCCAAATGCGCCAACGATATAGCCAAGAAGAACCCGATCTTTACAGGCGTGCTCGATATAATGGATCCGACACTGAGTTCTTGGTTGTTACCACTTGTGCCGGTTGGGGACATCTGGGGTATTGGCCGGAAGACCGCAGCAAAACTAAAAGGGGTTGGCGTTGGCACCGCGGCAGAATTGCGTGACATGCCGCTGCGCCAGGCACGCGCGCTGGGCACAGTCGTTCTAGAACGCACGGTTCTAGAGCTCCAAGGCGAGTCCTGCATCGCGTTTGATGATGTGGAGCCTCAGCGAAAGGGCATGGCTGTCACACGTTCCTCCGGCGTGCCAATGAAGGACTTCGACACATTGTTCCAAGCGATCACTGCCCATGCAACACGCGCGGCCGAAAAGCTCCGACAACACGGGTTGGTGGCCGGGACGCTGACTGTGTTCTTTCACACGAACCGACACCGCTCTGATCGGCCGCAATATGCAGGATCGCGCTCTACTCGCCTGACCCCAATGTCCTCTGACACGTTCGAGCTGGTCGGGGCTGCCAAACGGTGTGCCATCGCAGCCTGGCCAAAGGGTAATACCCAGGCATACGGCTTTACCAAGGCAGGAATTATGCTGGATGATCTACTGCCACTTGAAGATCGACCAAGGACTCTCTTCGATGTGCCGAAGGGGTCGCCAGCATTGATGACGGTACTTGACGCCGTGAACACTCGGTTCGGCAAGAAGACCTTGGTTCTTGGGAGTGAGGGCATGACGCGCTCATGGCATCTGCGTGCAAATCACCGCAGTCCACGCTACACAACGCGGATCTCCGATCTTCCGGTGGTGAGGTGAAGCACGGGCGACAGTCCTCGCCCCCCCACCCATGGTTCCTCCCCGGCCCCATGTGTATACGGGGGGGCTTAGCGCGCCATTTCGCTAGCGCGTGGCTTTTTCACCGGGGAATCCACTTGGAAGCCATCTTGGTCGGCGGCCATAATAAAGTGATTCAATTACAATGGGTTGGACGCACAAAACTGGCTCTCAAGGTGGATTCTTGAGTGGTTTAGTCAAGAATCCACCAAGCCAAAAGCGAACCAGTTTAGCCAGCCAGGGAAGCCACCCTGTTTGAAGCTTATACTCGGAGTCACCGAAGACCCGAGATTTGAAGGGTTGAGGTGCAAGAAGGTCGCGATTCAGGTTACGGGATGATCCGTCCCGGTTTTCTTACCTCTTCTGAGCGGCGTGAGCTTGTCGCTTGCGTGCGCTCGCAGCGTGAAGACCACGGGATTGCACGCCGGGCCAATGCCATCTTGCTCCTTGATGACGGCGAAAGCTGCGTACAGATCGCGAAGTTTCTCTATCTGGACGATGATACCATTCGAGGCTGGTACAAGACCTACCGGGAGGGTGGCTGGGACGCCCTTTCAACCGACGGCTGGAAGGGCGGTCAGTCTCGCATGACCTCAGCTCAAGAGACGGAACTTTGCGCTTGGCTGGACGAACGCTTCTGTCGATCCACCGTCGAGATCAGGGCGCATATCGCGGCGCAGCATGGCGTGGACTACTCCCATTCGGGCTGCATCAAGCTCCTGGCACGGTTGGGCTATGAGTACCGAAAGCCGAAAGGGCTTCCGCGCGTCGCAAGTGCCGAGAAGCAGGCCAAATTCATTGCCATGTATGAGCGGCTGCTGAACGGGTTGGGTGCCGATGAAGCAGTATACTTCGCCGATGCCGTGCATCCTGAATACCAGACAAAGCCCGCGTTTGGCTGGGTCAAGGCAGGCTCAAAACCCGCCGTGACAACCACCGCAGGGCGCGGGCGCGTGAATATCCATGGTGCGCTCAACCTTGAAACCTTCGACGCGCCCTTTGTC